>BNJU01004145.1_pt1 | contig 122448 bp, 216 predicted proteins | sample 8539281 | NCBI WGS metagenome assembly BNJU01 (sample SAMD00202456, study PRJDB9452) | human saliva metagenome | isolation source: human saliva | place: Japan | reverse complement strand
ACTCCCAGTACATCAAGCGGCTGATGGATGATCCCTTCGTCTCCATCCTTCAAGAAAGACCAGCCGGAATAATCCGAAGTCACTTCCAATAGTTCCGGATCATAGGAGCCATCCAGCATAGGTCCCAGCCAAATTTCATTCGTAACAAGTCAATGCGACGCTCTACACACGTCTCTGGTGCAGTGCTCTGCACGCGCGGTCAAGTCTCAAAGTGACTGATACCTGCTTTTTCCCTAATACAGACTGCAAAAGCTGAACGGCCAAACCATGAGCAAGGTTGAGATGATGGGCAGCGGACAAGGTCTGTGCATAGTCTCTGATTCCAGGAGCATGTTCCCTGCTTCCATACCCCAAGTATGCAGAGCACCATGGTTCATTCAACGTGGTCCACGTATCGACCCGGTCCCCTAGTGATTGAGCCAATGTTCAGCATAATCCATGAAACCGCAAAGCGGTGTCCTGGGTTGATCCACCCTCCCTATCCTGCAAGTATTGAGGCAGATCCCTAATGATAGAGAGTTGCTAGCAGGTCGGATTTCAGCCTGTGAGAGTCAAGCAGCCGATGATAATAGTCGACGCTTCTGATTGATACAGGTCCACCTAGCTGAGGGATGATCCGTTCCATGAGATGGAGAACGAGCCATGACCCCCAACTCTTTTCATGATCCCAACGTCTTGCGATATCGGTGATACATGTCGCAAGCGATGGTGCCCGACGGAATGGTCTGAATCGCCTCCTCGGCGAAAACATCCCTATGGAACTCCGTCCACCTTCGTGGATGGCTCCTTCTACCTGATATGCGGCGCCAGTGCCCAAATGAAATTCTGCGAAACCGATGAGTCCGATCCTCCTCGCACCCATTGTCCCTGACATCGCGCGCACTAGGGAACATAAGACGGATGCCTCCTCATGAAGCCATCCCGTATTGATGAATAAGAAATTACTTGAGATAGGTTGGTTTGAGATTCAAAAAGATAAGATTTGATGATTTCATCCTTCACGCTTGGCCTATACGCCCACCAGCTGTTTGCGCCAAGAAGAAGATGAGGAGCAGAGGGCGGTGTGAGAGAATCACGACTGACATGGCAATGGTAGATCTGTGAAATATGCGCTTTCAAGGCCGCAGCAGTAGTCAGCATAGTTCTTGTTGATCCTGCACTACCAACACAGGCCAAGAGCAGTAGTCCACTGCCCAATGAAGGTGAAGAGAGAAGAGCATGGAAGCTGCTAGTCGACAGGCGTTCAACTGAGATGAAGGTGCAGGAAACATGGAACAACCATCTACTGCATGGGCGCCTCAGCAATTCGTGCTGTAAGTGTCGTGATGTACTGAGTCATCCAGAAAACCCCTGAAAGCGCTGACAGTCCAGAATGATCACTGCCCAGAGACTGCCAGTAAAGGCCAGCTTACTGGCCATAGCTGCACGAGGGACAACACTGGGCTGCTGGAGGTCATCTGCATGGCACTACTAGGTCAAAAAGCGCATTACGCCCGGAAGCGAGCTAAGGAAGAGTACCCGCCAAAGTGCCAGCAGTAGAGATAGAGACCAGAACAGCCACGGGTCAAAGTATCAAAGCCTGCTGAATTTGAGCTTCCGAGGGTAGCGCCCTAGGTCCTCAACGAGAAGACCCTTGGGACCAAAAGCCCTCACTCCATACTGATTGCTGAGCTTTCGTCCTGGGGATGTATGGAGAACGCATAATAAAAGCGGAAAAACGAAGATGATGAGAGTGACGATAAGAAATCGCATAACTCCCCATCCTGGTTGCGTCCTTCTGAAGTCATTCTAGATGGCTCTTACGGTGTTTCAATAGTGTGACGATGCTAGACCTGTTCCAGGACGGGAGTTCCAGTAGCTCTGATCTGTAGGTCTTTTCGTTTCTTGGTCATTTAATCATCCTCCTTGCAGATCGTTCTTCGCTGGGAAGCTTTTCTGCTTGATCTATACCCGCAGCCAGACGGGCGGTAACTGTAGAGCGAAGAGCCCGCTGTCGTTCTTCTTCCTCCTCAGGAAAGGAGACGATCAAGCCTCTAGATCGCTTTGATGACCGCCTGCGGCAACCTTCCGCGTCAAGCTGTAATTCAGGATGGCGAAGAAGATGATGATCAGGACAGAAGTTACGCACATGACGGCAGCCGCAGCCCAAATTAGGCATGTCCGAGTCACACTGACAAAACCGAGCTTATAAAGGTAAAGGCTGACTGTCAGATATTGATTGTTGAACACACCAGCGCTCGCTGCACTATGGAAACAGCTGAGGTCTATCGAAAATCTGCAGGCCACTGATAGTGGATGGATGATGATGAAAATCAAAGTCGGCCCTGTGATGGGCAAAAGTCACCGAACGCAGATTTTCCACTCGCCAGCCTCCATCGGACCACGGCAGCCTGATGATCGTCATGTGGAATCGCCTGCATGGCGTCAGAGATGATCAAAGTGTTGTAACTGATGAAGCGCAATTCACCATCGTGGCTATAGCTATGTGTGACCAAATCGTGCTATCACACCACATGATGGCGTGCAGGCCCATCTACGCAGCATTGATGGCGCCCATCTTATCCGAGAAAATCTGTGAAAAGATGATGCCCTGCAGCCGACGGGGCGACCACATAGGGTAAAAAGCACCCCTATACGCCAGAATGTCTTGGCCTCAGTTGGCATCCAAAACCCACTGCCCAGCCACAAGGCATCATGACTTTGGGGAACGGAACTGAGCAAGAAGATGGAGAAGAAATCTGCGGCTAAGGCGATATGAAGGTCTGCTGATGGGGAACTCCACTCGAAATTTCCCATACCATGATCCCGTGGCGGTTCCACAAGTCCTCCGCATGTGGCGGCTACCAGAATCGCCGGTCAGGCGTGAAATGGCGATGCAGCAATCACATCGTCGGAGAGGCGGGAATAGTCCTACAAATGGCGAAAGAGCATTGACAGCGTGAGATGTAGTAGAGGAGGGCTTTCCATTCGGACTCGACCCAGCCTGCACGCTGCAGCCTGCCCGAAATCTCCTCGGTTCACTTCGCCAGAGTCTGATTTTTGGATTGGCATCATTGATAATCCTTCTTCAGAGGTGCGGCGGGCACAGAGTCCATCCCCGCCGTTGATTTCCACCGAAATCAACGTGCAAGCCCTTTTGCAGGTCACATCGCGTGCGCCTCATGATCGGGTAGGGACGTCAAGAAAGAGCCTTGACATCCGCCACGCACTGCTTTCCATGTCGTTTCGGCTTTTGCCTGGCACATCCACGTTAAGTGCGACAACTGACTTCGAGATCGATGTCGGTGTTACTCGAGCACCGGTATAGGAACGATTTTTCACCGCTTCGCTCTGTTGGCGAAAATGCGCCAGTCTGAGCGTTATTGACGAAAACTGCTCGATTTTGTTGGTCACAGTGGGATCCTCGCGGTCAGGTGGGGACAGGGCTTGGATAATTCGAGGCTGCTTTTGAAAGTGGCGACTTTGTTGCTTCAGCGCCGTCAACCAAGCGACCAGCTACCGCCTCATCTGACTCAAACTGAAGTTTCAGGGACAACCAGTGCCAAGAACCACTATGGTTGGAGCCCACCTCCAGGGTGACGTCAAGCGACATCCCAACTTTGAAGTCCGAGCCAGGTTGCCTTTTGATGTTATTGACCAGTTGGAAAGCCAGAGCACATGAAAGTGAACCCTGGTCGGACTTGGACTGAGCGTTTCCAATCCTTCAGGACCATTGACACATGCGACGAAGACATGTCTGTCCACGTGGCTGTCAATTCATCAAAATCCTCTTAATGGTGGATCCAGTAGCGACGATGGTTCCATCGCTTCTTTACGTACGCCTCTTTCAGCTGGCTCTTCGCGACGCCCAAAGACCGCGTCGCGTCATACCAAAGGCAGACCTGGTCTTTTGGGTGTACTGGCGGCCAACCTGTAAAATATTGCTCCGGTGGCGGAATCTCCGCCAAAGCATCTTGGGCAACCTCAGCCTAGCTGCGGTAGGGCAATCCTACCTTTGAACCAAACGATCGATAGCAAACGGCTGCGGACCCGATGTCGTTGCCGGCGCAACGTCTGCCATATCGCTGGTCTTGGCTCCTGAACCTTCCAGTCCAACCGTCGTCGTGCATACTTTGCCCATATCATCGCAATCAAGGAACTTGTGAGGCATGGATAGGATGGATGGCATCCGCCATATCCACTGCATAGATGTCATAGGCGTTGACTAGACGAAATAGCCGTGTTGAAGGCGGAACGGGCGTCATCAGTCCCGATGCAAACCGTTTCCTCAATTTTGACATTGGGATGCTCCTTTTTCATATTGAGCCCAGAGTTTTGCTCCTGGACGCTCATTGGAGACTTTCCACATCGAAGATTATTGAAAAGTCTGGATCTTAATGTAGTCTTCCCATTCAAGTCCTCTAGCTACTATTTGAATTGGAACCACGAGGCGGGTGAGACCGGCCATGGTGGCGAAGCTAGCCTGCTGCCGGGAAGGTCTTAATACTCTTTTTCATTCATCCTCCTTAAATGCACTACGTACATTGTGGAATTAGAGCAACAATGTCCTTAATATCACGGAACCGTTTCACAGATAGATCAGAATAACACGCTTTTCTCAAAAAGTAAAGCGCTCTATCCATGTCTGCCATATTCAAACATCCCGAAGACGCCGAGGAGAAAAACGGTGAGCCAAACCGATGCGATTTACACTATCGAAGAGTGGTCATATCGCAAGCTACCGCGGAGAATCAAGGTCACCAGGAGCACCTGAGCAGTCGTTTTTCCACTCACTATGTCACGAGCCGCCAAGCCAACATCTCAGTGGCTGTTTCAGCCAAATCCGCCAAAGGCTGGGCAAAAGTCGTCAAGCCTGGAGACAAGGCACGAGCTACATCGAAATCGTCAAATCCAACAATCGACAGGTCCTGAGGGGCTCTCTTACCGTATTGAGACAGCGCCTGCATAGCCCCGGCAGCAATCTGGTCAGAATGAGCGAAAACCGCGTCTACCTGCGGATCATCAGCAAGAATCTCTTTCATCGCCTGATAACCATGAGCTGAAGTAAAGTCACCAACATTGATTGCAATCGGTTCCAGACCAGCAGCAGCCAGTCCTTCCACGCAACCGCTTGTCCTTTGCTGAGGAGAGAGCATATCGTCGGGACCAGCGATGATGGCGATCCGTCGTCTTCCCCGTTGAACCAATAGCTCCGCCGCCTCGTATCCACCATGAAAACTATCCACATCCACATAGGGATAATTCTATGGTGAGGAGGCTGGCCGATGAAGATGGTTGGCTTTATCGAATCGAGCCAGTATCCACTAGACCTTTGAGTAGTGGAAACTGAGGACCACCGCCCCATCGGCTCCGGAATCATCGCAGGAGTTTGTTCAACGACTCGGTATCGTGTGGGCCAGTCAAAGCCAAAAAGCAAGAACGTCTTCTAGGGTGAAAGAATCGGCCAGATGGCTGATCATACCGGAAACGAAGGCGTCGTTGAAGGAACTGCGTGCGCTCAGGAACCGCGATAGCTATGATATTGCTGCGCCCAGACGTCAGTTGTCTTGCGGCTTGGTTCGGAACGAAAATCAGCTCTGCGCAACTTCTCGCACTTTCTGCCGAGTCTCCGAGCGACGCGGGTCCATTCTAAGGCACGCGAAGCAGTGGAGACGGCGACCCGGCTTTTCGACGACATCTCGTATGGTCACTGCACGCTCTGCCATGATTTCCCATTTCAAGCCCATGCCCCTACGACAGGGACTGAGCCTGCGCATGTCCCCATGGAACAGTTTTCTATGGTAGCATGCCTACTCTGCCAAGACTGGAAACGTTTTTCCAAAAATAAGCTTTATTGCAGAGTCCATCCAGAATCCACCCTCTCATACGCACTCACCGCCCTTATGAAAGGGTCCATTGACAGTTTCATCAACGGGGTCTGTCCCCTCACAAAGCTCAGGATAAAATCCCTTGTCTAAGCTTGGGAAAGAAGGTAGGCTTACATTCATAGGGAAATCTGATCGTCACTCGGGGAAGGAAAGACCGGAAAATGGGGACAAGGGACAGGCAACCGCAGGCAGCCAAAGAAGGCTGAAAACAAGGCTGCAGGCAAGGCAAGCGGGGCGAAGGGGACCAAGATGTCTTTCACCCGTTCGGGCAGGCAGGCCCCTTTCCCCTGGTCCCGCCTCTTCCTCCTCGTTTTCGTAGGTCTGGCGGCCTTGGCCGGGCTTGCGGCCGCTTTGACAAGGTCCAACCTCCCCTCTCCCCTGGTCAGGGCCCCCTTGGCTGACGCCCACGGAGCCTTGATGACTTTCGGCTTCCTCGACGGCCATCAGTCTGGAACGCGGGGTCGCCTTCCGGGCCGGATCCCCGCAAAACCGACATGGGATTCCTCTCCCGCTTTTCGGCGCAGTCGGCATGGTCATGATGATTCTGCTGATGACCTGCCTCATCCCTTTGACGACTTGGTGGCCGGCCCTGCCCGGAAGCCTATGGACCGCCGACATGATCCTCCTGACCGCCGTATACGCCGTCATCTGGACGCGGCAACAATCGGTCTCCCTGCTCATCCAGCTTTTTGGGGTCAGCCATCGGAGCCTGTGGGATAGGCCTATGGGCCCGCGGAATCGACGCCGCCATCCTGGCCCCTTCATGGATGGTTTTCCTGGTGTTGACCATCGTGGAGAGCGCCTGAACTGGCCCATGTCTCCTTCGTCGGCCGATACGTGGAACCGACTTTAATCGGGTCCAGCATCCTGGCCACCGTAGCCGTCCCGGTTCAGATCATGCAGCCCGTGGCCGCTATCCTCTTCTGGGGAATCGCCCTAGCCGCCTTTGCTGGTAACCATGCTGCTCAATGACACGGCCATCAAGACCTGGAAGGCGGCGGGAGTCACCGGCTTCATGGGGATCTGCATGCTTCGGGCTACCTGTGGGCCTTGCCGCCAGTTTCCTGTGGATGACCGGGATGGCGAACCGGAGCGGCTACTGGGCCGATCTGAGCATCCACGCCTTCGCCTTAGGGCTTCGCCATGTCCATGGTGATAGCACATGTCTGCGTCATCATCCCTCGATCACCAGGGCGACAGATGCCTTATAACCCAGTCCTCTGGCTCCCCTTCTCCTGCTTCATCTGGGACTTTTCTTCCGCCTCTTTGAGGGCCATCCAGGAAAGGACAATCCTGTGGAAAGTCGGTGACGCCGTCACTCGCCACCTCCCGTGCTCGTCCTCATCCTCTGCGTGCTGGGGATGAACGTCGTTGCGGGTCTGAAGCGCAAGAAGCAAGGACGGGCTCAGAAAGAGGGGCAAGGCCAGAATCAGCGACAGGATCAAATCCAGGAAAAAGATCTGAGGAAAGAGGCCCTGGCAGTCCGTAAGGCGCAAACGGTCCAGGTCAGCCATGACCGGGTCCGCCACCGGGTCACGATGACGACCTCGGACGTCTCGTCACGCCCAATCCCATCAGGCCTTCTTCCGCCTGGCCTTCCAAGCGGTCACCGTCACCATCCTGCTTTTTGCTGGCGGCCACCTTCATCTTGGCTGCCTCCCCACCTGGCCACGTCGGCCTCAGCGGCCTCAGCCACATCCTCTTCGATCGGGTCGGAAGGTTTGGCAGGAGGTCTGGAGCCCAGCTCAGGATCCAGCCTCTCCCTTCCCAAGGCCCCCAAAGCCAGGAATCGGTCCGACCAAGCGGAAGGACCAAGCGGATCCGTCTGTCCGTCGGCCCGGACGGCATGTCCTTCAGCCTTCGAAGATCACGGTCCCGGCGGGAGACAAGCTCTCCTCACTCTCGACAATACCGGCGACCAAAGGCATGATTTGGTTCTGGATAATGGTCTTTCCACCGGCCCCCTGACCCCGGGGACAAGTAAAACCGTGGACGTGGGGATCATCAGCCACAGCATGGAAGGCTGGTGCTCCATCGCCGGCCACCGGCAGATGGGGATGAACCTGACCATCATCGCCGTCAATAGCCAAGGCCAGGAAGCGGGGGCTTCATCAACGGGCGGGAGAGGAAGCAAGGCCGGCTCTTCGGGGAATTCCTCGGAATCCTCTTCAGGGACGGGGACATCGACCGGAGACCCTTCCGACGTCCCCGTCCCCACCTATTCGCAACTGCAGAAGCAGGCGGCGACCAGCAAGCCCTCACGACCCCTGCCTTGCCCTCTTATACTCCCACCGATTCCAGCGGACGGGTCCGCTCCCTGACCATGACCGTCACCGAAACCAAGACCACCATCGCCGAAGGGGTCAGCCAGACCGTCATCCATTACAACGGGACCAGCCCCGGGCCGATATTGAGGGGGAAGGCCGGCGACACTTTCCGCATCACTCTGGTCAAAAAGGAGCATGGCCCATTCCATCGACTTCCACGCCGGTGACGACGCCGCTCCGGACAAGGCCATGAAGTCAATCGAACCCGGTCGGACCTTGGTCTATACCTTCCGCGCCCCTGCTCAGGCATCTGGATGTATCACTGCTCGACCGCCCTATGAGCAACCACAGCCAACGGCATGTTCAGGGGCCGTCATCATCGAGCCGAAAACAGGATGGCCGCCCGTGGACAAGGAATTCGTGCTATCGGGTCGGAGATGTATCTGGGCCCGCAAGCGGGTTTGGCGGATCCCCAAAAGGTTTCCTCCATGACGGCCGATCTGACCGCCTTCAATGGGCGGGCCTTCCAGTACGACGCCTATCCGCTGACCGCCCGCATAGGGCGAAAAAGTGCGGATTTGGGTGCTCAACGCCGGGCCGAACAGCCCCTCTCCTTCCACGTGGTGGGGACCCACTCTCCACGGTCTGGTCGGAAGGCCGCTACCTGGTGAAAGACGGCTCCACCACCGGGGGCCAGGTTCTTCCCCTGCTTCCCGCTCAAGGCGGTTTCGTGGAGATGACCTTCCGGACGGCCGGAAAATACCCCTTTGTCAATCACATCATGAGCCTGGCCGAAAAGGGACAGCACGGCTTCATCCAAGTCAGCAAGTGAAAGCCTGATCAACACAGCCAATGGAAGTCAGGCCACGAAAGAGGTCAGCAATCAGTTGAAGGAGATTCAGCTCCTCGGCGTCAGCCCAGCCACTCATCCCCCATCAGCTGATGGACGACTCCTTGGAAAGCCGAGGAAATCGGGCTATCGGACAGACTCCATCCGGATTCAGCACCACAGGCCGACCGATTCGCCCACTTCCCGCACATCATCCTCCAAAGGCAGCTGGGCCAAAAGGGGAACCGGGTAACGCAGGGAATCAGTCAGCTGGTCGCTCACCCGCTGACCGCCGCCCTGACCGAAAATACGTAGACGCTCCCCGGCATGGTCATACCAGGACATGTTCTCGATCACCCCATCGACCTGGATCGGCAGCTGAAGGCTGACCAGGCCAGCGCGGACGGCGATGTCGGAAGCGGAGGGCTGCGGGTGGTGACCACCGCATCTCCGCATTGGGCAGGGCCTGCACCACGGTGATGGTCATATCCCCGGTCCCCGGCGGCAGGTCGATGACGAGCGCATCCGGCTCGCCCCACCAGACGTCGGAAAGGAACTGCCCAAGGAGCGCTGCAAAACGAGGGCCACGCCAGAGAATGGCCCGTTCGAGCCAGCGAACATCCCGATGGACACTGAGCTTGACCCCCAGGATTCCACCGGCATAAGCATGCCATCCAGGTTGGTCGGCTGACTATGCACCCCGAAAAAGCTGCAGGGAGGAAGCTATAGATATCGGCGTCGATGGCGGCTGGAATACCCGCATGGCGGCGAAGGTGGCGGCGAGGTTGGCGGAAACGGCGGATTTGCCCACCCTCCTTTGCCTGAGGCGACGGCGAAGATGGGTCTTGATCCTTTCTTGTGGAAGGGATTCTTCCGCCCTAGCTTCCCGCAATTCGGCCACCAGGCTGGTCAGCTTCTCCTTGCTCATGGTGTCCACCACGGTCTGGGTGGTCAGATGGGCCGACAGGTAATCGCTGGCCGCCTGCTTGATGCCAGCGATGATGGTCTCGCTCAAGGGCAGCCCGGCACTGTCAGCTCCAGGTGGACGGTCACTTTGTAAGAAGGCCTTTGCTGGGATTCAGGGCCAAGGCCGTCGTAGATGGGCTGACCTTCGATGGCGGAGACCTCCAGGCCCACGACCATGCCCAGATCGGTGATGCTGCGGCCGAGTTCGGGGTCGATGACGGAGCCCAAACGGGTCATCATATCATCGTGGACTGCTTTGGCGGAATTTGCTTTCCCGTCGTGACATGCGGGATTCGATCATGCCTTCGCCCTTTCTGGTTCGGTGGGGCGCGGGAGTCGGATGCTGAGTCGGATTCGGTTTCTGCGGAAGCGGTCGACTCCTCGAACCGCCCTGTCTCCAACAAAGTCTTGAACTGGTCCTCGTCCAACATGGGGATGCTCCAAGGCTTCGGCCTTGCTGGCCTGGATCCGGCGTTGGCCCCGACCACCACATAGGAGGTCTTCTTGCTGACCGACCCGCCGCCTTGCCTCCCCGGGATTCGATGGCCTCTTTGGCCGATTCGCGGGAGAAATCCTCAAGTGCCGGTGACCACCACCGTTTTGCCGGCCAAGGTCTGTTCATCGGTGACGGTCTCGGCTGCCTTCCGGCCGATGCCCGCCTGCGCCCAAGCGGCAAGGATCTGCCCCCGCCAGCTGGAAGGGTCTTGGGCTTCGCGGAACCACTGATAGACGCTTTTGGCGATTTCGTCCCCGATGGCGTCAATCGAGTGAGCTCCTCTTCAGATGCCTGGGAGATGGCGGTCAAAGTCTTGAAATGCTTGGCGATCAGGCGGGCGGTCGGAGCACCCACATGCCGGATGGACAAAGCGACCAGGACCCGCCAAAGATCGGCTTGACGGGCTTTGTCGAATTCCTCGAACATGGCCAGGGTGGTTTTGGACGGTTGCGTCTCAGCCAGGCTTTGCCCCTTCTTCGGGAGGTTGAAGAAAGCCGGGACCTGGGTCCACAGACCGGAGCCGCCCCGGTTCTTGCGGATCCGCTTCTTTTTGCCCGTGTCGGGATCCGTCCTTTCGCTGATCTCCACTAGGGGGATCTCCCTCCAGGTGCGCACGGACCGCAGGTCTTCCGGTCGCAAGGCGAAGAGGTCCGCCTCGACTGGACGACGGGCTTCTGTTCAGGAGGCAGACGCAGGCCTTCCGCCGGCAGGTAGACGGAGGCTCCTCCTTCCTCGATCAGGATCTCCTTGATATCGGGCAGGTATTCGTCCACGGAGTCAGGCCGGTTATTCTCCGGGCTTTAATCAGGGGCCAAGGCGCTCTGTTCCCCAGATGCTCGATGTCGAGAGCCTGCCGGGAGTCAGATGAAGGACCCGGTTGGCCAACTGGGCCGGGCAGGACTCCACATTCTGACAGCGCCAATCCTTTGTCCCCTCCTTTTCCGGAGCGAGTTCGGGTCCCTGCAGGAAGGGCAACGGTCAGGCATGACGAATTCGCGGAGCCGGCCTTCCTTTCCGGGCGGGCGGCCAGCACAGGGCCCACCAGCTCGAGATCACGTCCCCTGGCCTTGCGGCATGACCACCAAGTCGCCGATGAGGATCCCCTATGCTTCACTTCCGACGGATTGTGCAAAGTCGTGCGGGCGACGGTGGATCCCGCCACCTGAACCGGTCTGAGGTGGGCGACCGAGTCACCTGGCCGGTCCGCCCGACTTGCACGCGAATGTCGAGCAGGTCCGTGTTCACCTCCTCCGGGGATACTTGAGGCTATGGCCCACCGGGGGCGCGGGCGGTGGCGCTGAGTCGGCGTTGGAGGGCGAGCTGGTCAACTTTGACCACGATCCCATCCAGAGGATGCTCGATGTCATACCGGTGGTCCCCTGCACAGGGAGATCATATCCAAGATCTCCACATAGGAGTTGACCAAACGATTATGGGGAGAAGTGGGATCCGCCAGGTGCGGTAAAGGTCGTAAGCCTGGGACTGTCGTTCGATGTCCGGATGCCGGACCGCGGCTTTGCGGTCCCCATTCCAGAATGCCCAGCCCATGGGCGTAGAAGCTGAGCCTTCTGCGAGCGGTGATGCGGGGTCCTTCTGTCTCCGCGATCCGCGGCCGCGTTGCGGGGTTGGCGAAAGTGGGCTTGCCCTCTGCCTGGGCCTGGTCGTTGAGCTTGCGGAAATCATCGAAACGCATGAAGACTTCGCCGCGGATCTCCACCAAGTCGGGGATGTCGGCTGGTCACCAGCCAGCTGTGAGGGGATGCCGGCTATGGTCCTCACGTTCATGGTGATGTCTTCCCTCGTGACCCCTGTCGCCCCTGGTCAGGCCTTGTTCCAGGACCCCGTGCCGGTAGACCAAGTTCAGGGCCAGGCTGTCGATCTTCACTTCCGACGTCATGGGCAGGGGTCGCCCGCCTTCCAATCCAGGTCGCGGACCAGGCTTTGATACCAGTCTTTCAGCTCTTCCAGGGAGAAGACGTCATCCAAGGAAAGCATGCGAAGGATGCCTCACCTCGGTGAAATCGTTGGAGAAAAGTGCCTCGACCCGATGCGTGGGCGACTGGGGTTGTCCAGGGGGAACTGGGCCTCCAACCGTTGCAGGGTCAGCATCCGCTGGTCGTAGGCCGAGTCGGAGGAGACCGGGGAATCGTTGACGTAGTAGGCGATCTGGTCATCCTCCACCCAGGAGGCCACTTTGGCCCAGAGCTGGCGGCCAGATCGACCGGGAGGGCGACCAGGTCGATCTTCCCATCTTCTGGGCGTCGGCGTCGGTCTTTTGCAAGGAATCTATGATGGAGGCCAGGTCCACCGCCCGTCCGCTTCCCGACCCGCCTTCCGGGCCGTCGATTCTCTGACTGCGCAGTCATACACACTCCCATCATGCCCATGCGGACTCCAGAATCCACCTGTCAGGCGTTCAAAGACCTCAAAACCTGCAATTGCTGAGATTTCACCGACAGCTGCCCATGGTCCTCCATCCGGCCCAAGCGATGAGCAAAGTCTTGGCGGGGACGAAAAGCTTGTCCTCCACGCAGACTCGGGCGCGTTTTGAATGATATCGCGTATCTGAGGATTTTGGCACAGACCGGTATTTCAGTAGCGGACAAGACATCCGCCGCCTCCTGGACGGTCGTCGGCAAAGCCACCCCTTGGGAGGAGCAGCGTTCTTCCAACTCCCTCAACTCGGCCGAAGCCTGGTCGGCGACGACGGAGCTGATGTCCAAGCTCAACAGATAGGCTGCGGCCGCCACCCGAAGTCATCCTTCATCCAGGCGGCGAAGGCCATCCGATAGTAGCCGAAAGATGCGTCCTCCCTGTCCTGGGCCAAAGAGACGGCGTTGACGGCGGCAGCGAAATCGGATTCCCAATCATCAGCCGCGGCCAGGCCCGTCGCCTGCCGCAAATGGACCAAGGTGTAGGTCGGGGCGTAAGCGACTGCCTGATTCAGGTGCCCCGCGGCCTTCTCCGGCTGGTGCACCATCATGTAGGCGTCAGCCAGACGGCAGTGGGCCACGAAGAGTTCATCCGGAATGAGGACCGTCCTCTCTCCTTCGGTGGCGAAAAGCCGGTTATAAAGCACCCGGTCGGCGTAGGAGTTGAAATAGCGAGGGACCAGGCCTTCCTGATGGAAGAGGTCGTCCAGCTGTTTGACGGCCTTCTCCTGATTGGCGAACGCCTGCTGGAACTGGCCGGCCTGGAAAAGGTCGTTGGATTTCTCTCGGGCTTCGTTGAAACGGTCCACCCAAGTGAAGGTGATTTCGGGGACGGGGGCCCCGTCGATGAGGGACGAAGTCACCAGGGCCGCCTTCTCCTTCAGCTCGGGATCGGCCACGGCGTTCACGTACGACATGACGGTCTCGGCCTTGGCGGCGGAGGACATGTGGGCGTTGTCCGCGATCTTGCGGATCTCATCGGCCGCCCAATGCAGCAGGTCTTCGCGTTGGATGGCCAGGCCTTCGCTCCCTGCGTTCATGGCCCTGGCGGCGACGGGGTCCAGGGCCCGGTCGGCCATTTCTGCTCTTCATGGGCTCCACGAGGGGAGAAACAGTCGTCGTGGATGTCGAAGTCCGGCTTGATCTCCTGCAGGGACCCGTCCTCCTCGTCCTCCTTCATGGTCGCGCCGAATGACCGGTAGACTTCACGGGGATCGATCCGAGTCATGGAGGGCAGGACGTCGCGGAATTCCTGGCGGGTGAAGGTGACGGTGACCAGAGGGTCAGGCCGGCCGTACTGTCTTCGCTGGCGTCGATGCTGATGGGCTCCGGCTGTTGCTGGTCCGGGGGCGTCGAACAGGCGCAGGGGAAGAAGGCTTCCTGCCCTCTCCGGGTCCTTCGTCTGGATCCGGGTCCGAGGCCGATTCCGCATCCAGGGTCTCGCCCGACCGCGCGCCGAATCTTTTGTCCTGATCCTCGTTCGGATTCTCGGTCCCTTCCTCGTCCCTTTTCCTTTTGATGATCGCGAGCCGGGATCCCCTTTCTCCTGCCGGCTGGCCTCTGGCCGGCCATCCCGGAAGCGGCTTGGGCCTGGTTGTCCTCCCAGGCGTGCTCTTCCATGGAATCCAGGTCCACGTCTTCCATGAGCTGGGAAAAGGCCTTGATGACCTCCTCTTGGCTGACCTGATGGGCGGGGCGCGACAGGGCCCGTATGAGTAGGATTGGCGGGATTGGACTGGTTGGATGCAGACGAATTGATAGCCGGACCTTGCCATTTGGCCGCAGGCAGGGGCCATATCATCCACGGGGCCGTGCTGATCCCCGTCTTTCGGGGCCGACTGGCGTCCTTCCGCCGAGGCTTCGCTCATGGATAGGAAGTCGTTCCCCTTGCTTTTGATTACATGCCGGACCGCGGCCATCAGATTCTCGGCCAGGTCATGGGCGATGTCGGCCGCCTTCGCTTTCACGTCGGCCGCCTTCCGATCCAGGCCCAAGGAATCAATCCGGATGGAGACGGACTGGACGTCCGGGTCGAGGCCGAAGGCGTAAGCGGCGAAAATCAAACCCAAAGAGAGGTTGTAGCCAGTGCTTTTGCGCTCCCTCCAACTGGTCCCGCTGTTCACCCATTGGTCTGAAGTCGGGTCATAAATGCGGGTGGGCATCAGGCTGGAGCTGACCGAAGTGAAGGCGATGGCCACTGACCCGGATTCCAGGTTCGAGCGGAAGTTCACGTCGTAGCGGAAGGGGATGCGGGTATGGGCGAGAAGGTCGCTGAGGGCCTGACGGTAAGCCCATTCATGCGTCAGCTTCTGGCCGTCCCCGTCCTCATTCCTATACTCGTCCTTGTCCCTGTTTTTCATTCTCCTGATCGGAATCCATCCCATCGGCATCAGCCAGATACCCCTTGCCCACTTGACCGGCGATGGAATAAAAGCTCCTGGTAAGCGGCGATGGTCGACTCTTCCGGTTTCTCCGGGTTCTCCCAAAAATCAGGGCTGTCAATCAGGCGACGTACCCAAGGGAGTTGTGAGGCGGAGGGAAGAGCCCGGGCCTGCAGCCTGTCGCGGCAGTGAGGCCGAAGGGGTAGGAATCCTGAGGAATGGGGGGTCTGGGCCAGGTTCAGGTCGCCCTCGCTCAAGTAATAGGCTGGCGGCAGGGAAAATCAGGACCCCATGGGCCGGATGCGTCAGGGAAGGCCATATCCAGCCGGGCGATCCGCTCCTGGCTCAGGCTCGCTTCGGTGGCTGGATAGCCGGCCGTATCCATGGCGTCCACGAAATCGGAGACCATGTGGATCCGGTTGACGGCGTCTCCATCCGAATGGCCTGCATGGCCGACAGGAGGTCCAAACCATCCCAAATCATGGTGATGAGGTTGGTATCCGGATTGGAAAAGGCCCGCACCGGCTCTTTCCCGTGGACGGCCTTCAGCCCGGGGCGGAGGTTCTCCTACCACGTCCTGGCTCAAAAGAGACGAAATAATCCTCAATCCCCAGACGGACAGGCCCCGTTGATTCTCTTTTCGGCAACGTCCTCATGGATGGTCCGAAGGCATTGACCGGGGCCTGCAAACCGCAAACGGGTGGTCAGATTGCCCACCCCCTGAATTGGGGGTCAGGCCGGCGACTTTGGGGATACAGTGGATGAGGAAGAAGGCCACCGTCATGGCGTCCCTGTACAGCAGATCGTCTTTCAGGTGGTCCGGCAGAGGAATGAGGGTCTGTTCCAGACAGAAAAAGCCCGTCGCTTTCCAGCCAGCCGGCCGTCCAGGCGAAAAGGCTCGTCCGCGCCGGAGCAGGGTGAAGATCCCTCCTTGCGAGGCATAAATCCTCTGTGGGAATGCCTCCGGGGAACGGAAGGGTCATACGCGGGTTGAGGGCATGTTCCCTGCGCAGGCTCATCCGATAGTCGAAATCCCGCTTGTCGCCGCAGATCCGGGCCATGTCGAAATAGCCTTTCGGAGTCCTTCCCGAAAAGCACCACAGGATCGCTCAAATGGGCAGGGTCAGGGAAGATGCTGTTCGTGTGGTAGATCTGCCCCACCTCGTCGCAGTACCCGACCGGGATGACCACGTCGTAGCTGGCGAAAAAGCACAGCAAGGCCGCCCTGTCGCTGCCTGTCCGGTCATCGGCGGTCGTCCAGCCATCCGATCCTGGGGAAGGGGAACTGGTCCTATAGGGGATATCGTCGAAGATCCTGCCGGTCCATGTCCGACGGGACGGAAAAGGCTTCCCATTCGTTCCCTTGGGCGTCAGGAGACCGAAGTCAGGCTGATCGTATCGTCCTGGTCGGCATCGGTTTCCGGGGCTTCGGCTTCGCTCAGCAGGCCACCCTCCCGCTGCTCCCACTCATGTGGATCGTCGTGTGGATCTAAATGCTTCACCTTAAACCCGATTCCCGTGTGTCCCAAAGTTTCCGTCGTCCGTCTGGCCGTGCCAGGCAAAAGCCCATCGAAAAAGCCCATCGAAAAATCCAACCGTCCGCCATCAGCGCTCATGTCATGGTCATGTTTCCTTCCCTATTTTTAAGGTTTGGGGCAACCTCCTGGCGGATTTCGCCTTCAGACATGTCACACCTGCCGAAAGGCGCGAGCGGCCCCGGCCGAACGAGCCGCAGAGGCAGGCACTCGGCTACAATGAGTCTGTGGCTGAGAAACGGATACGACAGACTTACACGGCTTATCACGGCGGGGAAAGACCCCCGAAGCTTGTCCTATATCCTCCTGGCCTTGGTGGTGATCGCTTCTGACCGAGGCGACCGTCTTCAACCTCTCCTTTTGGAAGACCGCCTTCTCCTCCTCGAATTTCCCGTTCCCTCTTACAGCATCGCCCAGCTGGCCTCCGGCCACCACCTCGGCAGCGGTTTGAAACCGGCCTCGCAGGCATTCCTGACCGTCACCGATTCCTCCCAGGCATATATCGACATCCCCTTGTCCCTCAAGACCGTCGTCTCACACCTCTATCTGAACAGCGAGGGGATAGACTCCCCGGCTTCAATGACGCCAACTCCCCGGTCCGCGGTTCCTACTCGGTCATCATAAACGGAAACACTCTTCAACCTCAGTCCCGCAAACCGCAGGACCGCTCTATCTGACCCTTCCTCCCTTCGCTCGGCATCGTCCATGGCATCGTCCCTGCGCATCTGGATCAGCGAACCCAAAGGAAGCCAAATCGCCCTGAAATCCATCCAAGTCAACCCGCAGATCCCCTTCTCCTTCAACGGCATCCGGGTCGGCCTCCTCTTTTTGCTCCTCTTCGCTGATCGCCCTGCGGCCACGGTCGGAACTGTATCGGATGCCCTTGAAACCCTCCTCCCGCGGGCAAAGGACCGTTTTTCGGCCTGTTCATCCTCCTGCCCTGCCTGGCTTTTTGATCGTTGGATCGGCCATGGCTTTTCGGGCCTGGTGCAGACCGAAGGGTCTACCATCTGACGCCCGATTCCTACACTTACAATTTCCACCAGTATCAGCTGTCCGCCCAGGCGATCTTGAAAGGCCAGCCTTGGGTCGATCTGCCCGTGGACCCCCTTCTGGCCAAAGCGGCACGCCCGCATTCGGTGGCCACCCGCAACCACCCTGCTTTCCCAAGGCGCGACCATCTACTGGGACTACGTCTTCTATCAGGGGCACTGGTATTCCTATTTCGGGATCGTCCCCGCCCTCCTGCTTTTCCTCCCTTCCACTCCTCACCTCAGGCATGCGTCCGGGCGGACTCTGCTCAACTCCATCACCGCCTCCTTCTTCCTTCTTGCCTCGGCCATGCTGTTCGGGACCCTGGCCTTGATCCGCTTCCTTAAACGGTATTCCCTCCATCAGCCTGGGACAGACCATTCTGGCCATCATCGCCATGCTCTGCGGAAGCAATATCATCTCCCTTTTGACCAACCTCAGTTTCTACTGCATCCCACCGCCAGCGCCACCGCTTTGATGGCTCTGGGCTTCTGGCTTTGGCTGGGGGCGAGGCGGATTTACGATCCAAAGCTCGGCCGTTATCGGATGTGGACAGTGGCGGACGCCGATGCCAGGAACGATGCCGATGCTAAAAATGATGCCGGCGCTGGAAACTATGCCAAAGTCGGAGACCATGGCGGCGCCGGAAACACTGTCAATACTAAAAACACCGCCACTGCTGGGAACACCGTCACTGCTGATCAAGCGGAATTCTTCTCATCAGCCCGCATCTTCTGGGGATCCTCCTGCATGGCCCTGGCCTCGGCTGCCGACTCCTTCATCCTTTCCACCCTCTTGCTCATCCCCTCTACCGCGAACTCCTCGTCGTCCGCCGTCGGGCGACCGGCCGCAAAGTCCAGCTGGATCCCGACCACCTTGACCGCCCTTATCCCAGCCCTCATCGCCATGGCCCCGGTGCTCATCTCCAATAAACTGAAATTCGGTTCCCTGCTAGATTTCGGCAGCAAATACCAGATGACCGTGGAGGATCTGACCACCTACAAGGCCCCCCTCAGCTCGGTCGTCCAAGGCTTCCTGACCAATTTCTGGGCCCCCTTCCAAACCACGCCTGGATTCGCCTTCCTTCATCAACTCCTACGCCCCGACCTTCCGCCCTTGGATGTATTCCGATAACCTCATGGCCGGGATCTTCGCCTTCGCCCCGCTCTGCTGGCTGATCCTGGGCGTCGTGATTCCCGGTGTCTGGCGCGGGCTCTGGCGCAGCCGCACCTTCCTTCTCTTCTGGCTCAGCCTGGGCCTGGCCTTCGGTCTCAATCTGCTGGAGGCCCATGGGTGGGATCGACTGGGCGTTATATGAACGATTTTTCCTGGCTGATCACCCTGGCCTCCCTGCCCGTCTTCGTCCTGCTCACTTCCCGTTTCCTGGTTCCAGCCGCGACTGGCGCCCCCAGGAAAACCGGCAGGTCCGGCATCGGCAAACAACCAAGGCGGCAAGGCGATCGGTCGCTTCTTCGCTTCCTTCGCCCTGTGGATCCTGGTCTTGGTCGTCCTTTTCGAACTCCTGGTCTTCGTCTTGACCATCTTCGATCCCTCGCGGGCCCATAGTCTGCTGGCGGTCAGCCCGTCCGTCTTCTACGCCATGAAGAGCGTATTCCTGATTTAGCCAGCTTTAGCTGTGCCTGCCAACTTTGGCCAAACTTAGATAGCTTTTAGCCAAACTCAACAAAACTTGGCCAAGCTTAGCCAGTTTAGCCTGAATCAGCCGACTTTTGACGCGACTTGGTGCGTCCCCTCGTTCAGGCGCATCCCCTTATTTCGCCCTTATTCACGCGCTCTCATTCACCCTCATCAAGTAAATCAGCCACCGCCTCCATCAGAATCGCCACGTTCCGACGGAAAACCTCCACTTGCGGCAACAGGGACAGAGTCGTATAACCATTCGCCGGCATATCGAAAAAATATCCGGGCTGGGACACCTTGTGGAAGCGGTCAAGCAAGACCGTCGACAAGCGGTTCTCATCTATGCTGGAGGGAATTTGACCAAGACGTTCCACCCTCCTTCCGCCCTCAAGACATCGAGGGTGGATGAAGGGTCCGCCGCCAGCATCCCCTTCAAAATGGCCAGATTCCGCCGAGCCTCTCCCTCACTTTGTCCGTTCGCTCCGGAACCTCCCACAGCATAGGACCCAAAGCGCGAATGTGGAAATCGGAGAAAGGAAGAAAATCATCGGCGATCACGTCCAGGCGCCGCTGAGCCTCGACCACTTCCTCCCAGGGACCGCTGACCTGGATCCACCCGACCTTGGCATGCGGGGCGGCAGAGCCTTGGACAGGCCATCCAAAGCGAAAGTGAGAATGCTCTTTTCGCCTGCGAGACGGGCACGTCCGGGAAGGGGGTCCAAAGCATAATCGAAGAAAACCTCGTCGGCGATGATGGCGATCCCGTGTTCCCGGCACAGATCCACCAGGGACCGCCGCTCCTCGCTCTTCACGTAGGATCCGGTGGGATTGTTGGGGTTGATCAGCACCAAGGCTTTGACCTTCCTGCCGGCCGACTCCCTGCTCGTCAATCAGGCCGTTCAAGTGCTCCACATCAATCGCCCATGAAAACCGTCATAGAAAAGAGTGTACGGAACCGCGCGGGCCGAGGTGAGGCCGGCGATCGATTCGATCAGTGGGTATCCCGGTTTCGGCCCCATGACCACATCGCCCGGATTGCACAGGAGCATGAAAAGCCAGGCGTAGGCTTGGGACGTGGAGCTAAGCAGATATAGACTATCCGGGTCGACTGGGTCGACCGGCTCGACTGCATCAAGCGCCTCAGCCGACTCGGCCTGTTCTCTTCGCATTCTCGCCTCGAGGAACCGGGCCAACTCTTCCCTGGCGCTCCTTTTCCTCGTGGATCAGCCGTGTATTCCTCAGGCAGAATGCGAGGCGCCAGACCGAAATGCGTCGGATTCGAATCGTTCAGAGCTGTCAGCTGTTCGCCCTGGGCTTTCAGCCGGGCGGTTTCACGGGCGATGGGGTTCAGCGGGGACTCGTCAATGCGATGGGAGAATTGGTAGGTCACCAGAACAGTCTAACTTTTATAGCCGAATTAGACCCTTCCTCCCTCATGCTCCGCCATCTCCCACCCCTCGAATTTCCTTGTTCCCGCCCTTATTCCCTGCCATTATTTCAGCCTTCTCCTCCCTCTTCCCAACTGCGTGTGGACTAACTTGATCTATTTGACGAAGACCCCTTGTTTTTGGCCCATCTTCTTCTGTACTTTGAGTTAGTCCACACTCCGATGACCAGAACAGAAATTCATGGCGCAAAGTACAGCCAAAAATACCAAAAACCTCCCATTCCGGGATAATTACGCACGAAAAAGGAGGGCAAAGTCAAGATTGAAAGAGCGAAAAAGAGCGCAAAGGGATGAGGGAAAGGAAGGAAAAAGGAAGAGGAGAAAAGAAAGAAAAGAGGAGGAAGCTGAAAAAGAAAAAGGTAAAAGAGGAAAAATAAAAGGCGAAAAAGACGAAAAAGGATAAAAAGAAAAGCGAGGGCGTTTTGCTTGCCTTCAGCTCAAACACCCTCACCACAGCTCACCGGAATCGCCTTATTTCAGCTTTCCCTAAGTACTACCTATCCATGTCTAGGCGCTACCTATCTATGTCTAAGTGATACTCATCTAAGGCTTTATGCTTGAATCCCCGCGACTCTGATACCACAAGGCGTAAGACGCGAGGCACGAGATACAAGGCGCGAAGCCCGAGGCGCAGCATCCCGAGTCACAAGGATTCCGGCTGCAACCTCGACGATCAGAGCTGCTGCCTTCCGCTTGGGAGGCGAAGTAGGCGGCGCCGACGATACCGGCATCGTTCAGGAGCTGCGCGGGAACAATGGGGGTATCAATCTTGATGAAGGGGAAAAACTTGTCGCTCTTCTTGCTGACGCCACCGCCGACCACGAAAATGTCGGGGCTGAAGTAGTGCTCAGCAGCTTGTAATACTTGGTCAGCCGCTTTGCCCCATTTCTTCCAGGTCAGTTCTTTGGCGGAACGGGCGGAATCAGCGCAATACTTCTCGGCGTCCTTGCCATCAAGAATCAAGTGGCCTAACTCGGTGTTAGGGACAAGCACCCCATGCATGATCAGGGCGGTTCCAATGCCGGTCCCGAGGGTGGTGGCGATGACCAGACCTTTTTCGCCTTTTGGCTGCGCCGACTGGGCCTCAGCCAGACCGGCGGCGTCAGCATCATTGACCACGTGGCAACGGCGACCGGTCCGCTCCGACATCAGTTTGTTGATGTCCACGCCAATCCATGATTGATCCAGATTGGCCATGAAGTCCAGAGGCTTGCCGGGACTTGATTGGCGCAGGGAAGGCGATGCCGATGGGAGTTCCGTCCTGCACATCGAAGTGGTCCAGGATCTGCTTGACCACATCAGCCACGGCCTCGGGGGTGGAAACCTCCGGGGTGGGATGCGCAGACGCTCGTCCGCGAATTTTCCTTCGTACAGGTTTACCGGCGCACCTTTGATGCCGGAGCCGCCAATATCAACGCCAAAAGCTTGAGCCGACTCGATCATAATCCCTCCTGGACTGCGATTCTAATTGTCTCTTCGATTTTACGCCGGGCGACGCTCAAAATCACGGCCGCTGACTACTCGAGGCGGAACATCAAGGAACGCCGAGGAAGAAAACGGAAGCGGGTAAAGCGAAAATGAGCCATAATAGGTCTATGAGTGATTTTCATACTTCCTTATTGGACGCCATTGATGTGCGCGTCACCACCCGTTTCTATGAGGACAGGCCGATTGATGAGGACCTGAGCCGTCAGCTGCGTCAAAACATTGACGCAATCAATGCGATTTCCGGCCTGCATATTCAGCTGATCGAAGGGCATCCCGAGGTCTTCGCTGAGGCCAATACCTCCGGTCATCTCCGCAATGCCCGGAATTTCATCGCCCTCGTCGGCCCGAAAGACCAGTCGGATGCCTTGGAAATGCTGGGATACTACGGCGAGCGCCTGGCTTTGTCCGCGACCTTGTCCGGTCTGCAGACCGGTTGGGTCGCCGGTTCCTGGGACAAGGCCGCCGCCGAGGCCGCCTGCGCCATCAACCCCGACGAAGCCTTGTACCTATGCTCGACCATCGGCTATCAGGAGGATTACGACCAGCTCATGAACAAGTCGTATGAGGAAAGATGCGCCGAGCAGCAGTCGCATCGCCCCCAGCAAAAAGCTGGAAGAGCTTTACAGCGTGGTCGATGACGCTCAGCTCCCCTGCCCGACTGGTTCCTCGACGGGATAAAATCCGTGCAGAAGGCCCCGTCCGCCATGAACCGCCAGCCGATACACTTCACCTTCAATCCCGGCAACGATCTGGTGCGGGCTTTCAGCCAGTCCAGTTTGGAAGGCCCCGGAATTTTCAGCCTCGTGGATTTGGGCATCGCCAAGCTCCACTTCCAGATCGGCGCCGGCGGCGGGACGTGGGAATGGGGCGATGACGCCTCTTACGCCCGGCGATAAGCGGCGGCCCCCTGCGGAAGCCGCCACAAGACGGAAGTCGCCACAAGACAGAAGCCGATCAGTGCTTGGAAGCTGAAGACCCTGCATCTGCCGATGCTGATCCAGAAGCAGAGCCGGAGGCGGCGGGGGATAGAAGCAGAACCGGCAGGAGAGGAGGCGGCATCGGATCCGTGCTTGAAGCGGAAGAACCTGCGTCGGCATCAGCAGCGGAGTTTCCAGCGCCTACTCCGCCAGGTACGGAAGCCGCCCCAGCGTTCTCGGGAGAAACGATGCGCCCGTCCGCCGTCACCAGCATCTGTCCGGTGCGCTTCAGATAGTCAGCGACGATTGGCCAGACGTCCAGCACCCATTCGTTCACTCCCCATATCGCCCATCGGAATCCCGCATGGCCTTGTAGCAGTGCATGATGTGTTCTGATTCACCTTGTTACCGGGAACAGCCATGAGCACCAGGTCGGTCCCCCGGCGCAAAGCGTGAATCACCCGCTTGACCCCGGGGATGGCGCGGCTGGGGTGGACGTCACCATGGCGTCTCCCGCCTGGCTGGGGTCGCGGGGGCGAGCATCTGGGAGCCAGGGGGCCCTGTGGTTGTAGTAGAGGAACTGGTTGTTGTCGTCGGCGTAGGTGAGTTCCATTGGCATGGTGTTGAGGAACCAGTTGAGCTGGTCGACGCTCAGGACACCCCGATCCAGCATCACGTAGTCCGATCCGTGGGCGGCTTGGTCTTTTCCGCGGCTTGCTCCACCAGTCGTCGGCCTTCATATCCACCCCTTCGATGGTGGTATCGATCGGTTGGCTGGCGGCGGGTCTTCGGACTCGAAGAAATCGGTAGTCGCTGGACTGGCACCCTACACCAGTTCCGGCTCGGCTCCGCTTCCCTCTCCTTTCATGGCCTGCATGACTTTTGACCCAGGAGACGAATTTCGTGAAGACGGTGGTCAGGAATTCCACGGTCTTCGGATCGCGCAGACCGCCTTCGTCGGGCAGGTTCTCGATGGAGTTGCCTAGGAGGAACCTCGTCCCGGGCATGACGACGGCGTTGACGCCCGGGGATTCCAGTACCTGCTTGAGGTCGAGTTGGGCGCGGGAGGACCCTTGGTTCGTCCATGAGGCGCCGACCAGGAGGACGGGCTTGCCCACAAACGGGTGCAGCTTGTAGGACATCCATTCGACGATGCTCTTCATGGCCGGGGGTCGGGTGTGGTCATGCTCGGGTGTGGCCAGGATCATGCCGTCTGAGCCGGCGATTTTTCGCGTTCAGGTATTGCAGGAGATCGCTCTCGCTCAGGTCTTCGGATTCGTTGAAAATCGGCACCTGGCTGATGTCGAGGATCTCGATGTCGGCCTCTTGGCGGAAATGGTTAGCCATGAACATGAGCAGTTTGGTGTTATAGATTTCTTGTCGATGGATCCGCTGATGGCCACGAATTTCAAGGTCATGATCGCTCCTTTGCGTTTTGTTGTCGGTTTTGTTCATTGATTCGTTTTTAATTTCGGTTATTGACCCATGCGCCGACTTATCGGCTTATTGGCCTGCCAGCCCGGCCGTCGATTCGATCGTCGAATCAAGCTTCCTCAAATCCGGATCCGGCTTAGGAGGCGTTAAGGCTACCCTCGCCGCCAGCCATGGGTCTTGCCATGGCCCCTGTCTCAGCGCCCATAGACCGGGGAATCAGGGTCGGAGACATACACATAGCGCTTCATCTCCTCCTTTTCGTAAGCGCGGGGGTCACGGCCTTACTGGCTTGGGCGAACTCCAGGAAGGAGCGGAAGAGGGAATCCAGCTTGGCCACTTGTCCGGAATCGATCAGGTTCCCATCATCGTCGAAGGCCTGCAAGGAATGGTCGACTAGGAATTCCGAGCTGGGTAGGACGAAGGCGTGCAGTTCCGGGGCATCCAGGATGCGGCGCAGGTGCAGTTGGGCGCGGGAAGTGCCCAGGTTCCCATACGAAGCCCCGACGATCATGACCGGCTTATTGTAGAAAGGGTGGGTTCCGTAGAAAGCTCAGGCCAGGGCGTTCATGAGGACGGCGGGCACCGCATGGTCGTATTCCGGGTGGCGAAGACCACGCCATCGCTGGATTCGATGGCCGCGGCCAGGTCCTTGACCTGTGGCGGGACTTCTTCTTCGGCCACTTTGGAGAAGATCGGCAGGCCGGCGATGTCCAGGGTCTCGAAGCTTACCTCCGGCCCGTCTTCGCCCGCTTCCGACCGCCGATACCGGTCGGTGATGTAATCGATCAGTTTGCGATTGGTCGAGCCGGTCTTATTGGTCCCGGCGATGGCGACGAATTTCACGTGAACCTCCTTGTTACTACAGGTCCCACTTTGCCGTGAGGCCTTCTCATGACCAGACAGGGTCAGTCGCCTCAGCCTGGTTGATGGTACGCGTAACATCCGCGATGGTACGGTCCGATTTCCGAAGAGCATGCTCGTCCAGATCTCCCCGTCGACGGACCTGCTGGGACCGGATGGTGATGGACTCCATATCCGTTTCAAAGGCGGCCGGTTTCCGGATCGATGATATGGTGATAGCTTTTGCCTCCGACGACCAGCTTCCGCTCGTAGACCCCCGAAGTGACGACCGAGTTGAGGACAGGCCCACCGCTGGCATCCTCCTCCGGCTCCTGTAGGGAATCCCACGCCTTCCCTGGGGTCTCTATGTTCCTCACCTTCTCTGGGTCTCCCGCTTCCCTAGTTCCTCACTTTCCCAGAATCCCTGGAAGATCGATGACCCGCTCATAGACCCTTCCGCTCGACCCGGGTCCTGCAGACCGACCCGCCAAGGCCGCGACCCCGAATCCGTCATCTTCTCCCCGATCGTGATGATATTCCCGCCCAGGTCCAGCAAGACCGAACGCAGGCCGAGCGAAAAGGAGGGAGTCCGCCACAAGATCGCCGATGTATCCTTTGGCCAAACAGCCGAGGTCGATCTCCATCCCCTCCCTTTCCAGAAAAACCGTCCGCTTATCATCATCGCAGATGATCAGGGAGGGGTCGGTCAAAGCCAATCGTTCGCGGATGGCCCCTGTCTTCGGGGATGCGGGCGTCAGCGAAACCGATATGCCAGCAGTTTGACCACAGGCCCTATGGCGATATTGAGGTTTCCGCCGGGCAGGGAGGCTATGGAAACGGCCGAGACGGATCAGATCATACAGCTGGGGCGAATCGACCGGGACCGGATGCTTGCCTGCACGCCCGATTGATCTTCATGAGGCGGAGGAACCATCATTAGCGCTGAAAATCCGCTCATACGAGCGCAAAGATCTTCGGTCCGATCCAAAAGATCCTCGGCGGATGAATCGCCTGTCCGCCCCTGCGAAGGCGCAAGGCGATTCTCGTCCCTCATCAGGCGCAGCTGACGCCAGAGGTAAAAATCCACGATCAGACCTCTTCGACCTCGCAGCGAATGGGAGGCAGCTGTTTATGTTTTTCATACCTGGCGCTGAAAACCCGAGGAGGATGACGGCGACCAGGTCTCATCGGGTTCCGGCCAAGGCTATGGAATGATAGTCCATGAAGGCGGCCATCAGCGCCCAGCCGCCGATGATCGACGAGATCTGCCCAGGTTGAAAGCGATCTGCGCCAAGGCGGCTCAGCATCTCGCCACCGCCTTCCGAGACTTTTGACCATCAGATACTGTTGCGGGGCGGAGACGAAAAACATGCCGAAAGCCAGGATGAAAGTCAAGAGGCGCTGGTCGGCCGGGACCCCTTTGTCGAAAAAGATGACCAGCAAAGCCGCAGTCGCCGAAGCTGCCCCAAGGCAGCTGTCCCTCCTGGGACCCAGTGGTCGGACACCTCCGGCGGTCAGCCCGCCCAGACCATGCCGAACCCCGCCAGGAGCCATCAAAGCCGGCACCGCGGCCGAAGGATAAGTCCCATGGGTCAGCCAGGGGGAAACGTAGCTCCACCAGCAGAAAAATGCCGGTATTCCCGAAAAGCACCGCCCCCAGGACCAACCAGGCCGGGGGACTTGAGGAAACGGAACTGGCCTTTTCAGCCCTGCGTCGGGAATCGGCTTCAACTGCGGGAATCCAGGCCAGCATGAGGACCACGGTCGCCCGCCCACAAGGCCAGGAATCGCGAAGGCCAGCCTCCAGGAGACCTTATCCCCCAGCAAAGTGCCCAGGGGCACCCCGACCATGTTGGCTACGGTCTGTCCCGTGACCATGAGGGAGACCGACCTCGCCTCCCTGCCCGGAGCAGCCAGCCGCTGGGCCGCGATGGTCGCCGTCCCGAAGAAGGCCCTATGCGGCAGGCCGGAAATGAACCGGCCGGCGAGCAGGAGGGCGAAATTCGGGGCTGAAGCGGCTATGAGGTCGCCAACCAGGGCGATGATCATGAAGGAGATGAGCAGATTCTTCGGTTTGGCCCGCCGGCCGAAGACCAGGATGAGGGCCCCCAGACAGACCCTCGAACGCATAGGCGGGAGATGTAATGGCCGGCCGTGGGGATGCTGACGTGCGTGCTCGCCGCTGTGGGTGAGCACTCCCATCATGACGAATTCCGCGGCCCCATGTAAGCGAAAAGCCCCGAAAGAGAGAGCGAAAATCCTCCTCCCGCTTTCTCCTGGGGTTCCGTCTCAACCCTTTGACCGACTTGATTCATGCGATTCCTGTAATCGACTGGACTCGATGCCTGTCTGCCTAGCCGCCCTCCACTGTGATGGTCCTGAGCCTACTCAGAGGCGTGGAAGCGGGGGCTTCTCCAACGATTCCGGTAGACTGGCAACCAATCATTATTGATGATGCACAACCATCATTGATTTTGCATCATATCGAAGAGAGGCCTTATGAATGACGCTGTCGCGAACCAACCCTCAAAGCGGGCTTCCTCCTGCGACCTTATCATCCACGCATTGATGACATCCTCTCCGGCCACATGCGGATCTTCCCGACCAAGAGAAATACAAGATGATCCAATTCGTCAAGGTGGGGGATGATGACTCGCCTCTGAAATCCTCCAGCAACGGTGATGGCAACGGCAACGATGACGATGAAAGCGGTAGAAGCTCCGTCTTTGACAAAGGCTATGCTTTCTTTCTCCTCGCTGGCTGCATCTTTCTCCCCAGCTTCATTCTCGGCCCCAAGTATTCCATCTATTTCTACATCCCCTGCATCATTGTCGCAGCGATAGGGGTCATCCTCATCCTCACCAGCGCCTACCGGGAGAGAAAGCTGCAGGCAAGGATCGGAAGGGATCTGCGGGAGGCCGCCCGAAGCGGCAGCGCCGACCTTTTCAGGAGGGCTCTGAACCAAGCACAGAGGCAGGGCGGCGGCTCTAGCTCAAAAACCTCCTGCTGGAGGATGCCGACCAAATCGCTAAGGGATGGCCGCGGGCCCGGGACTCCTTGGAAACGAAGTACCGGTACGCCCACCGCACCGGTGACACCAGCGAGGACCCTATCGCCGGCCAGTACACTCTGCTGACCACATGCGACGAAGGCCACCGGCATAAGGAGTTCACCCTGAAAGGATCCATCAACGGCTCCCCTGTCGTTTTCACCGCACGATGGGAGCCGACGCTCGAGGCCTATTCGGTTTCCGCCGCCGATCCGGCCAAAGGAAACCGAGATTCCCCGACCGGGCAGGTGCAGGAAAGCGAGATCGACGCGGCTCATGGACTGCTGACACTCAAGGATTTCAACGACTTGTCATCTGAAGCAGCTTTGGGGCGGAATCAACTTGAGCTCCAGTTCGCCGCTCACGGTAAACCCCCGGAACCTGATTCTTCCACCCTCAAATTGTTTTTCATCTAAGTTCTTCAGAGCTTTGGGGAACATGAGCAGATACCTAAAGCTTAGAAACCGCTAATTTACATTTATGCGAAAGCAAATCGAGTGTTTCATCGAATTCATTCTTATTCTGAGACCAAATCACAAGTCCTTCACCACCCTGTAAATATCGAACTACTCCAGCCCCCAATTGCTCAACGGATTCAATTAATCCGTGGAAAGCTGGCATATTCCCTTTGGTGATATCGAGCAAAACTACGGACAACAAAACGATCTTGCTTCGAGGGTTAAGGCAATAGACATAAATCGACTCCCCATTAGTCGTAAAACGGAAATCTTGACTAGTCCACTGCGGAGCGGTCGAGTCAGCAAAAGATCCTGCGGGTATGCGTAGGCCTTCTCCGAATTTCTTCCATGGCTTGCTCCCATAGATCCCATCTCCATTAGCTCGGAGCCACCGTCCTACTTTCTTCAGAATCTTTTGGTCCTGCTCAGGAATTTTTCCATCTCCTGCAGGACCGATATTTAAAAGTAAATTCTCATTTTTACTCACCGTATCAATCAATGTTGCGATAATCTCAGCAGTAGACTTATAGTCTAGATTTTTTGTAAAACACCAAGAATTACGCGCCACAGCCGTATCGGTCTGCCAAACACTAGCGCTTGTCGTTTCGAGTCCCCCTCTTTCCACATCAACGATTCCGCTATTCCATGCCATACCATCCCCTTTGAAACAGATAGCGATATCTTTCCCCAAAGCGGCTGCTCTGTTATGATAATAAGCGCTAAAATCCTTGAGATATGGCTTAAAAGCTTCATGTTGTATCCACCAATCGAAATACACTAGCTCCGGCATGAATCTATCAACCAATTCACAGTTGCGCAACAACCAGTCAGTTAAAAACTCGCGATTAGGGTATGGAGTACTATGCCAATCGAAATGGTCGGAGGGCTCAGGCTTAGCTGGCCAATAGAAGTCCCCACGAGACAAATCTTCGTTGATATCCGATTCAAAATCATGGCCACGTCCCATAAACCACCAGTGTTCGGCGCGATGGTTTGACAAGGCGAAGTGAATCCCACGATCTAATGCGGCTTTTCTCACCCGGCGATTATGTCACGATAAGGCCCCATCTCAAAAGAATTATAGTGGGAAAGGGAGCTCGCATACATTTGAAACCCATCATGATGTTCAGCGACCGGGAAGTAATATTTTGCACCTGAACTTGCAATGATTTCCATCCACTCGTCGGGGTCAAATTCCACTGCCGCAAACTTTGGGATACAAATCTTTATAGCCAAAGTCTTTTGGAGAACTATAAATACGTTTATGATATCTGCATTCAGGTGAATCCTGATATACATATTCCTTGAGTACCACCTCGTTTCCAAAACTGGCAGGGAATATAGCCCCCAATGAGTGAAGATTCCGAATTTCGCTGAGGAAAACCAATCTGGGATTTTTGCCCGAGACAGCGACTCTCCAAGTCGGCTCTATATGGCCCATCAGCAATTACGCTCTCAACATGCTGCATTGTCAACATTTTAAATACTTTCTAATTATCATAATAAATGTCAATATAACGGTTCGATACCGCATCCCACTAATAGTGAAAGGGGAAGAAATATATTGGCATTATCTCGGAGAATCCTTCCTCAAGCATCATTCCTCCACATCCAAAACCTGCTGTGCATCAAAATAAATGATGCCACCAAAGCGAGGAAAGAAAACATAAGGAATCTTTGAGTATCCACCCCGGTAGCTGCCAATGTTGGAGGAAGGGACCCGCATCTTGATGAGAATGGATTCCCCACCCTCGCATTGGAGATTGGGCTAACAGCTGGCGTGGAACCGCAGACTTTTTCACCGTTATCCCCTCCATGATTGTTTCTTCCTGGTTGTCCAGGATAAGCAGACGTATCACCTTTTTATCATCCTTCTGGCTCGGACTGGTTTGGATAACAACTTTAGGACTGTCAGAATCAGTGATTCTGACAATTGCGCCTGTCTTGTCAGAACAACTTCACCGTCCAACGCGCGGGCTAAATTAATCCTGTTCCAGCCTTCAGCGGACGTATCGAAGACATAGCCTGATTCAATGGAGGTTTTCTCCAGCACTTCTAAGCGCTGTTTCTCATTTAGTGATGGATAAGCAAACTGAAGGAGCGCACTAGCCGATAAGGGGGAAGAGGGTTTTACCCCTTGAGCGTTAATTTTAGGTAGATTGTAGGTCATTCGGCGTGTATAAACAGCCAATGCTGATTTTTTATCTTTGACCGATTCACGAGAAACCACATCAACAAAATCATTCTTGTATCCCCGAGTGGAATCAGCTTTTACATTGCTAATGCATGCTTGAAGGGTGTTCCCAAGATTATCATTTTTGCAACGCCTAACAAGATAAGAGACCAACTCATGATGCGCATTAATAATTTGCTCTTGATTCTTATTGAAATAGTCTCGCCGTGGATGCTGTTCCGCTGATACGTCCAGCAATCACATCATGGGGATAGTGTACTCCCAAGACAATTCGGTTATTACCAGCTTCCGAGGTCCTTGCCAGTATTTCAGGCGCAAGTTCAGGAATCATGGTCGCAAGGACCAAGCCTCTGGAATACGCCTTGTTCGTATGTCCCGAGGAAAGAGCCCTCATAACTATTCTCTGGGTAGTCGGCGCTATGCCTTTTCCCATCCGGAACCATATGCGTCTGGGACCTTGATGATATCCAGGGCTGGCGCCAACCCATTGAGATTGTTTGTCCCTTTAACTAAGTTCTCTTTATTCGGCAGCCAACGGTCACGCTGAACATATGGCCGTGGAGTTTGGTACGCGTTCTGGCAGGGTTCGTGCTCCAGCCTGTGGATTCCATGAAACCGTCTTCGTCAGCTCCAAACTTCCACCATTATAGCCTTCTTCAAAATACCGAGCCAAGCACTGGGCCAAAACCATCTTTTTAAACTCATGCGCTACATCATCGTCTGCGTTCCGATCACTTAAAGCACGCGCTTGCTGTGCATTAATTCCCGAATTCCGGACATCATGTTGGCCGAATTCGTTTCCTTGATGGTTGATTTCCACAATCGTCGAATCATTAGCTTTGAAAAGGAGCTTCCCAGCCTGTTTGACAGCGCCTCCCGCGCAGTTCCATCATAAGGCGCAGCCGGAGGTGTCCAATAATTATTGATTTCCGAAAATAGAGTCGTTTGTCTGTCTTGGGCAGCGTAAGCTACCTTTACTGGTGTGTTGATACCCGCACATACCAAAACACAGGAGAGCAAACAACCCGCGAGACTTGGCAAAAAACCTTGACTGCTACTTAATAATGTAGTTCCTTTTTCATAGGATGTCCTTTCAAATGATCGGTTATGGAACTTTTGTTGAAAACGTAAGCTACAATTAATAGAAAACCCCTTATTTCATAATCATTAGAGCGGCTCCTGCAATGATGAGCACCAAGCCTAAAAGTATCCGAGGAATATAACGTTTATCGGTCTCTTTGTAAAACAAGGATTGCTGCTACCGTAGAGACGACCACATTTAAGTTGTGATAGGACAAAGCATTAACCATTCCCAACCGCGACATCGCAACGAGGTAAGTAAAAGCCGCTATAGCAAAATTACCCCAGAGCTAAGATTCTTGAGCGTCTCTTTCGATAGAATTTCAGAGCGTTCACGGGCTGAAATTAGTATTGAAGACAGAACATCCCAAACGCTTGCGGAAGGAAACCAATCACTTTTTGATGACTGATCCGCCAACAATGGTAAAGCCGAATAGAGCCAGTAACCGCATGTGAGAGAACCAAAATCATATAGTTCTTAAACGTCTCTCGGAAGAATCCCTGTCCACGTTTGTTGGTCAATATGACTCCGACTAAGATGACAAAGAGAGCGACAACGCCCAAAAATGAGGCGAGGGGAACCTTTCCACTCGGCAAAAAGAATCCCACCAATGAAACCGTTCCCTACTACTGTGCAAAGCGGTAGAAAGGGGGCATGGGTCAAGCTCACGCCCTAAGGATTCATAAGAGAACATCTGCTCCCGCTTGCCCGAAACTCCAGAAGAAACCGGACAGGATTATAAAAAGCTTCGGAGTCACGGGGAAACGGCAGAGCACTTCCATGGTCAAAGCAACTAGTAAAACACCTCCAGTAGTTCCGACAAGTTGACTTTGATAAGTCCCACCTGTGACCTTTTCGAAGCCACAAAGGAAGAATCCCCAAAAAGCGCGGAACTAGGCCAATAAGTATATTCAACTGGCACTCTACTGGTTCTAGAGCATGCGACGGATAAATTCAAAAATCATTCAACCTACCTCTCGATACTAAACGCATCAGAAGTAAGCCCATTGAAAACGAGCTTTAGTCCGGGAAAAACATCATCCCCATTGATATATTCATAAGCTTCCCCTGACTTATAAGGAAAGTGATATGGTAGAGAGGCGCCGTGCCCCACCAAATCCAAGGCTTGATGTCCGTTGGATACACCACGGGAGAACCCTCGACAGCGTAGTAAGCTTCACCGTCCTTCAGAGCTCCTTGGATAATCTTAAGGTGTCTGCCCGTAAGACCTAAAGCGCAAGCAAAGGGTGTCGTAGGCCCAGCAAAATGGACACGAACCGAAAAAGCACCGGTCTTAACAGATATTGAAATCCTCGCCGACAGTTCCATCCTGCTCTTATGACGCTTCCCGAACGCCATCTGAGCATAAAAGCGTCCATCATCGGTTAACTCGTATTCGCCTGAAGCCGATTGCTCGGACGAGACTAAGGGCCCATAATATCCACTTGAAATCGTATCTTCAAGAATCCATAAATCCCGATCTCTGGAGAGAGAATCAGGTCTTAAAGGACCAAGATCGAAAAAGTTCGGAGAAATCCGTACGATTCTAGGCAAACTCTGAGTTAAATAACTGAAAATTGTGGGATTGTTCGATAGCCCTGATGCGACACGGAAGAACTGGTTGAAGTCGGATCCTGCACACACGGTGGCTCTCTGTAGGCTTTATAAGGCTTCCTCTGAGTACGACACGAGAAAGTTTACTTTCACAGAAATCCGTATAACTCACCCTTGCCGCAGATTCTACCTTCGATTGAGCAGAACAGCTACCATGGTCTGGAAGACAAAGAGCAATCAGCGGATTAAGGACCAGCTCGGTGAGATGACGCTGGATCTAAGATCTTTCGTGATGAAAGCTCACGGGCAAAGTCAACTACCAAAGGGTTCTTTTCAATCTGCGCGAGTAATCGAGCTTGGGAAAGAAAAAGGCCGCGGGTCGAATGGCCTCGAATTGATCCTGCCGCCGGGATCTCGATTGTTCCCTAGCCGGCCATCAGGCCGTAGCAGCAAGGCTTCAGATCTCAAATTCCGATTGACTATATCGCATATAGTCACCCTTTACTAATCGTCTGCTGATAGAAATGAGACAAGGGTTTGTTACATAGGCGGCATAATTCGGACTTCGTTCGGAGTAAAGACCATCCGATTGGATGTCAATGCCCTCACCAAGCCACAATTGCGCACGGTCCAAAAGAGTGAATTTTCGAGGAAAAACGCCGAGACCAATCAAAGCGGATGAAATCTCCCAGCGGTGATTCGGCGTATGGACCCCTCCTCCATACATGGCAGGAGCTGCCTGCGAGCGATTCGTTTCAAAGAATCCAAGGTGCTTTGTTGCCAAGGAGACAAAGACCCCTGTATCGAGAGCATCTCGATAGCCGAGCAGAGATCATGGTAAGCGCTGTCGGGAGGCGCGATTCGTCATTCTCCCGGAGAACAAACCATTCTCCAGCTGTAAGCTCTGTAACATGTTCCAGAAGAACGTCGGAAATTCCAAACAATTTTTCGATTTCAGCGATTTCCGCTACTCGAAACAGCTCAGTGCCACCACTCTTTGATTCGTTCCATCGCTCCCGGTGTGACAACTGTTGAAACGTCTTAAAGGCATCAGTCCGTAAGAGATCAGGGACAAAATCCGATAAAGTAGCTTCGATGAGTTTTCTTTTGTAAAGCTTGTCAAGCATTGCCGGTCCTTTCGAAATATCAACCTTTCAAACCTGCATCAAGATCCGCACCAACAATGTATTTCTGGAAAAATGCAGAAGAGGATTAAGAGAGGAAATCATTGAAATAACAGAGGCTGGAAGCAACACTGACCAATCCACTTTTTTCTGCCCCTACCAAGCTTCGGAGTGCGACTTGCAGCGTGAAATTCTTGGGATCGTTCAGAATAATCAATGGCCAAATATAATCATTCCAACGCTATTCCATGGAAAATAGCCAGAGTAATCATCGTGAGTGACATCGGTAACATCACGCATGAAAATTTGTAGTTCCGAACAACCATCAACACGGGCCGCCTGCATCATTTCCGTCGTCCACACTGATGAAGAATTGCCGAAACATGAAAAATTCCTGTTGCTGTGATGATGGAAGGAACAATGATGCCTGCGAGGGTGTTATACATCCCCATCTTGTGAACGACAATAAATGATGGCGACATGATGACTTGCAGTGAAGCATGGTAGTCAGCAAAAGCGCGATGAAAATGCCCTGTCCACCAATCAATCATATTTTGCCAGCGCATAGCCGGTAATGGCACTCAATGCGACAGTTAAAACTGTGGCGATTATCAGCTACGACAGCCGTAGTCTGAAGTAGCGTAAATCAATTCGCTCAGCAGCTATATACCCCGAAACTGTCCAGCGCCGCGGAAGAAACTCATCGGCGAAGCGAAAAGCTCATCGGGGCCTTTGAAGGAGGATAGGAGCAACCAGAAAATGGGAAAGGAGTAAATGATGACCATAACCCAAAGAGCTATGGTTACCGGTCCACAATTCCTCAGTTTAGCTAATACTTTCCGTACAGGATGACGGCTTTGTTTGCTGTTTTCAATCTCATTCGTCATCATTGACCTCCGTTCTTACGATTGACAACCATTTGAATGAGAGTCAAGACGACCAGGATTATCATGAGAATCATGGAGGCCGCAGATGCGTATCCACCTCGGGAATATGAGAAGCCTGTCTGGTAGATATACTGCACAACCAGCCTATTAGAGGTTCCGGGGCCACCATTATTCAAAGCCTGAACCATAGCGAATTCCTTAATCCCACCGATGGAGCCAAGGAGAATCACCATAAACATCGTGGGTGCAATACCGGGGAGAGTGATGTGAATGAATCGTTGCCAAGCATTTGCTCCATCAATCTCCGCCGCTTCATACAATGAAGTGGGAACATTTTTTAGCGCGCCGATAAAGAGAAGCATATTGAACGCGATACCCCAACAACTGGCAAAAATTAGGACAAGAAAAAGCCAGGTTGGAATCCGTCTCCATGCAGCTCTTCTGCCAAAGGCGTGAATAACTTGATTGACAATTCCAAAGCTTTCCCCAAACATCCAGCGCCAAATCAATCCGATGATGATTGGAGAGACCAAGGATGGTATGAAGAAAAGCAATTTCGCAGCTGAACTGCCCAAAGCATGCCTGCTTGTTACAAGAATCGCAGCTAAAAGAGCAAGCGCTGTTGCACAAGGAACATTTATGACAACGTATTCGAATGTGCGTTTCGAGCAGACCAGAAATCCGGATCCACAAAGAGCCGCTGAAAATTTCGAATTCCAACGAACTTATAATTATCTAGCCCTTTATAGTTCGTAAATGAATAATAAAGGCCAATTACAGCGGGTCCAACAAAGAAAAATTATATACAAAATCGCTGCGGGGATGATAAGAGCCAGAGGAACAGAATTGGCTTTTTCATTTTCGAGGGATTCTTTGCATCACTATATCGTCGCAGAGCCATGAATAATGCCCTTTAGAGTATATGTCTCCTGCTCCACAGGAAATCATCGATTCCACAAATGGAGCAGGAGAGCGTTAGTTACCTGGAGCCGATTGAATTTAATCATCCGTAGCGTTGTACAACAGGAAGTGTACCCAGCATTCATGCTGCTAATGGCTATTTTATCCAAAGTTTCTTCGCCAGTGAGATACTTGAGAGTATGAGCTTTCATAGATCTTCCTCTGTCGCTCTCCTGCTAAAAGTTGCTTGCAGTTGAACGATGATTTGGTGCGAAGTTGCACTCATCAGCAACCTTATTGATATACGTAAGATAAAGTTGTTGATCCTCGTTACGCTGCGCATAGACAGGTGAAATTCCTGCGTGCTGGGAGATAGCTCCTGCTCACAGAATTTCGTATAATTCTTTTTCTGATAAAACCAATTGAGGAATTTCCGACCTGATTTACTAAAAAGTGACCATATAGCTGGTTCCGAGATTGGTTGTCTTTGTTGGCTGCTGCGTGCACGACGCTCTTCCATTTAAAAAGAGGAGATTGAATTGATGAAATCGGCACTGCCAATTACCAGAATAATACGGCAGCAACTTGTCCTGTTTTGAAGAGAGCTGACGGATCGGCGTTGGAGGCGAAAACCGATTTAGGCATAATCACATCATTATCGATTTTCTTCAAAAACTGCAATGCATCCTTAGCCTTATTATCAAGAGCCCAGCTGCCATCTTTTCTGCTTCCGAACCCCTTTGACCCGAATGAATACATGAAAGACCGTTCACTGATGTGTCGAGGGTCCATAACAAATCCGTATTTTGCACCAGTCTTCTTCTGAACTGTTGTAACAGCTTGGATGAATTCGTCCCAGCTCCAACTCTCTTCATAAGACTTGGGATAAGAGACGCCAGCTTTATCAAATAATGATGTGTTGATGAATATAGCCAACAGCCGTCAAATCAGACGGCATTTGTAGGATTTTTCCTTTCGAATCTTTTTGGTAACGAGGCTTTTTCATCACTGTCATTTGGAAAGGTCTGTCAGATCCTGTAATTTACCCATCCAGACCGGATCCAGCTGTGGAACGCGGGCGACATCAGGCAAATCGGCGGCCTTACTTCGTGTTCGAGATTTTCGTATTCAAATCAGAATAGGGAACTTCCATGATATTGACTTTACGCCTGTTTCTTTGGTGTAAAGTTTTGCCATGGTCTTGTACGCATCATTCTGATCATCCGAAAAAGTAAGCGTGATGCTCTTTTTATTTCCATCATCCGACGATGTAGAACCGCCATTACCATTCGCTCCGCAAGCTGCGGTGGCAAACAGATTGGCTGTGGATAAGAGAAAGGCCAATGCTTTCTCCATTGATTTCTCATAATCGTTTACCTCTAGGAATTAACCGGAACCACACCATTGCGTCCGATCAATTTTCAGTATAGCATATCTTTTTGGAGAAAAAGCCAACTCTTTAAAAATAAGCCCTCTATGTATGTGTCTTTTCTCGAAATATCTCGAAATGCTTGGTACAATTTTTATCAAAAATCATATAATTCTCGTCTCTGTGGATGGTTACTGTATGATAAAGACGGATTACTTGGAGGCGCTATGGATTCTCAAAATACCGAATCTCTGCTTGCGAAACGCTGCACTGACGATCGTCAGCTATCTATGCACTATCAAACCGCATCAAGCAAAGAGATCGCCGATGGGATTGAGTTCCTGCATCAACCACTTATAAGTTATGCTCATATCTAAAAACAGCTTCACGTAATCCAAGCCATCGGGAATCGGCATATCCAGAGAGGACGTAGTCGCAGCTTTTTCACTGAACTCAAGTTTCCAATCGTGCATTGTGGTTGATATTGAGCTGAAAGCTATCGATGGCTATATCACGGGGATTGATAACAGCATAGCTTTATCACGCCGCTGTTTCCTCTGAATCCTTTCATGATAAACCGAACCACATCGATTTGACTTTGAACCTTATTGATGAGCTTAAGAGCTGGGCAAGCGATCATCAAATCCCTTGCAAAGGACTTTCTCTCATCGTTCCAGGAATCGTCAAGAAAAATGGCGTTGTAAGTACTGCCAGTGAACTGTCGTGGATGAATGTCTCTCTTGGCGATATCCTCCGCGTAAAATATCAAGACCCGATTTTCATCATCAATAACGCTAACGCTTTCGCAATGGGCGAATCTATGAAACATCAATCATCGGAAAGTAACCGGAAAGTTTTAGTTGGTCTGGTCATCAGGGAATTTGGGGTTGGCACCGGATTAATCGTGAACAATCAAATGATCAATGGTGTACACGGATCAGCGGGAGAAATCGGTTTCAGCTTAACCAATTTGAATTCTTTCGATTCTTATTACACCCTTTCAGGTGATTTGGAGACCCGACTTCGAGATGAATTCGTCCAGGCTAACGATAATAAGGAGAGGCTTATGACACGATTATCTCTCTCATTTCCATGCGCAATCGCGAATATCTGCGTCCTTCTGGACCCAGATACTGTTTTCTTCGATATCGCCCCAAACATCAAGGCGTATATCGACCTCGAAAAAGTACATGAAAAACTCGTGGGCCGTATCCCCTATCCACCGAATCTCGTCGAAGATACGGCAAGTCAAGAAAGTAGAGCAATTGGGGCATCCGCCCTTGTCACAGCTAAAATAGAACAACCCTCTTTTAGGGGTGAGACGGCCAAATTCGCCTGATCAGATCGGACTTTTATATGCCCATTCAACAATTTCTCGGTATCGATATCGAGGCACGAAGACCTCCTTTGCCCTAGAAGATGAAAACGGCACTCGAAGTGATATCACAGTACCAACCACTAGTTGGAGAGAGTGCAGCGATACTGTTAAACTCGAAGATTTGGACCATCTTTTAAACTCCTTTGGACATCTCGAACTACCCATTGACCCGAGGATCACTTCCATCGCCATTGGTATGCAGGTGCGGAGACCGAATCACAAATCCGTAAAATACAATCGTATCTCCGTGAGAAGTTACATTCATCAATAGCCTTGGTGAATGATGCGAATTGATCAGCATGGCGGAAGGAATCGACGATGCAATAAATCTCGTTATCGGCACCGACACGATTTGTCTCTCACGCGATAAAGACAACAGACTTATCCGAGCCGGAGGATATGGATACGGCTGGCTCTTAGATGACTTTACTGCAGCGCACCGGCACCTGTCAGGAATCAATGAAGAGATGCTCTCCACGGCGACTACCCAAGGCACCGATTTTAGTCTTTACCGATCCCCTTTTCTCCCTTTTTCTTCAAGCTTTTTCACGCAGACGACCTTTTTCATTGACCTTTGCCTTCGGAGAGAATGCACAGGAAACAGCAGGGAGCCATTATGCCCCCTCGTATTCGATGCGGCAAACTGCTGGATCCTAATCGCACATCGGGTAATTCGCAATGCTATAGACCATGTTTTGGAATCATTTAGAGTCGGTTCAAGGGCAGGGAGCGACAGGAAGTTCCGTTGCAGCTGCCGGCGGCGTAATTTTGCACCAGAGAAAGTTACAGGAGTTCCTTGCGAAGAGCTGAGAACTCTCCTTTCCGCTTACCTGCACATCGCCAACACAGCCCCGAGTCGAGGCGCACTCCGGCTCGCCCATCGGATCGCTGCCCTAACAGGCATCAGGGGAAAAAGCCTACGGACTCTTCTTTTCGCCAAGCTGACTGTCAGCTAGCAGAAGAAAACCATCATATCAAAATTCTCTCAGATACTCGGTAAGAGCAAGAATAGCCATAGCCTGCCCGTAAGGCATGGTGGAGAGACGGATATTCATATAAGATTCCTTATTTTTGCCAAGAGGTGTCCCAATTGATACTTGGTTAAGGTCGCCCTGTATCAGTGATCTCCCCTATCAAACCATGGACTGCCCGTAAGCAGCGGCGTGGTAATGACGGTCGAGTAATCGCATATAGAATACCTAAAAGAAGGCCATTAAGCGATTCCCTGCTGTCGTGAACTTTCCTCATGGAAGCATCATCATCCAAAACCAGTATGCCACATGCCTGTTGGACTCTGCACTTCCAGCAAAAGAGCGAACCTGATTCTCAAAAGAAAGCTGCACTACCTGATAGAAGGAATCACTTGGCCCCAAGCCCAATACCGCGACCAACTCAGGCAGAAAGCAATGGTTGCCTTCAGGAATTTCCTCTCTCCCAGAACACGGAGCTCAAATTGCTCCGCTCGTTAAAGGACCAACCATGGTACCAATAGCCTGTCGCTTTATCTTGGAGATAATAAATGTATAAAAGCGTACTAGCTTCTTTTTGCTTCTTCGACATATGACTTATCGTTAAGAAGCACGCCAACTTTTGGCCAAAGCAAGGACTGACATCATAAGTGTATCATCCCAAATCTCACCAGGATGGCTATCGCCCAACGTTACATGTTGAAAGGCGCCGCCCACAGCAGTTCATGATAGATCCAATCGCCCTGAGTTCTCCAGATAAGGTAGATATTTTTTATCGCCGGTCTCTTCATACAAAAAAGCGAGCGTCAGAACCGGAGCCATGGTATTGATGTTTTTTTCCACTTGCTCATTACTCGAGAATTGATCACTGAACCATTCTTCAATCGAATGCAGAATTCGCTGCTCCGTGTAAAGGGAATAATATCGCCATAAGCCATAAAGACCAACGCCAGCAGTCCATTCCCAATAACGAAAACTTTTGTTATCAATCAATCGCCCATTTTTAGCTCTGAACGAGAACTCTCCTGTATCACCAGTGAGTTCAACCATTCTTAGCGACAACTTATTAATAACTTTGATGAGAGTAGATTTATCAAAGTCTGATTTCATAATCATCTCCTGCTTTATTAGAGACCCTGCAAGAACAGCATGAACGGTTCTTACAGGGATCCATAGTGAGGTGGAAAAGAGTTAGCCCTTCAGCATAGCCGCGATAATATCGCGGATTTGACCATCTTGGGCATTTGCCAAAATACTCTTTCGAAATGTTTGCCGGAAATCGTATTTTTGACGAATTCTTCATCCAATTCATGAAGAATTTGAGGCATAAGCTTATAAAGGGTACTCTTGAGCGAACGCAAAATTCTCGCATTGCACTGCTCAGGAATTGCACGTTCTCGAGGATACCCTCCACCAATCGGATCGGAGAACAAGCGTTCAAAAATCAATTTCAGATTCAGCTCAGCCCCCATCCAAAAACCTTTCCATGAAAGGAATAGATAAAAGCGTTCCCACCATTAATCTGACTGAAAAGATACGCATCAGTGGGCTCAACCGCAAGGCCACAAACCACTCCCGGAAAGCGTTCAAAGTGCAGTCATGGCGCCTTCACCAGTGCCACATCCGGCTGATGACGAAGTCAGCCGCGCCAGAATTAAGCAGGATAGCAGCTAAAGCCCATTTTGTACATAGGTGAGCTGTGGTTCGTCTTCTTCATACATCCCATAGTTAAAGTTCATACCCTTTCACTGTCATAAAACGACTTTCAACGTATCGAAAATCAGCTGATTTTTCCTCAGCTTGAGAATTTTTCGTTAATTAAGGCTGACTTTTCATATGTTTTCCTTTTAAAATGTTTAATTTGCACAGTTTTTGCTACTGGTCTTCAAACATCATCACCTACAGACACCACAATCATTGCAGGCTGCTTGCCAATATATGCCAAGATGCCACCATCGACATAAAGAACATGCCCATTGATAAAAATCCGATGCCTCAGAGGCCAAGAAAACAGCAGGTCCTTGCAAATCCTCTGTTGTTCCCCAACGTGCAGCAGAGTTTTAGCGATAATGAGACTGATCGAATGGATGCCTCGAACCATCAGGTTGAATTTCCCGCAAAGGCGCAGTCTGGGGTGTGGCGATATACCTGGTCCAGTGCATTTGCACTGGATGTTCTCACCGCCATATTCTGAACAAATATTTCGAGTAGCATCTTAAGACCACCTTTTCGCCGCGGCATAAGCACTACGTTTCACGACCAAGCTCACTCATCATCGAGCAGATGTTGATGATTTTCCATGCCTTTTCAATCATACCTGGAATCACCGCCTTGAAACAATAAAAGGGACCCGTGAGATCGATATCAATTGCCCGCGCCAGTCAGATTTGACATTTCCACCATTAGGGATTCTCTTGATAATACCTGCGTTGTTGATCAAGAATATCGATTACCCCCAAAATCATTTTCGATGGATTCGACTAACGACCAACAGCCTTCTCATCCATAACATCACACATGTCCTTAACAGGAATACCTGGCCTCGTATGCCTTCATACCACGCTCGACTGAGCTTTCGTCGATATCGTTAAACGAGATCCGAGCACCAGCCTGTATGCAAGAGCAGAAGCAATCCTGAAACCAATCCCATAACTGGCACCGGTAACCAGCGCGACCTCCCCTCCCAAGAAAACTTTTCCATTGAGAACATAGTGCACTCGCGCAATATTCTTTCCTGTTTTCAAAGGAAAACAAAAATCAAAGTTGAATCAGTATTCGCTATCTATCGACAATTGATCATGTGCGTCTCCTTTCGTCTCTTCAAAAACCACACTGATGCCATGAGGCTTATTCGTCTTGACCAAATCCAGGATATGCGTGGTTGGAAAGAACTCCTAAACCGTTATCACAGGTCTGGACTTGTTCCTGGCCAGGTACAACAGTGAAGTCCCGGACATGGATTGCGAAAATATCGTCGCATAAGGAGTCAAAACCTTTCTCGATGATCCTCGGCAATTCTTCAACATTATGTGCGCAAACCAAAGAGGTGGGATCGAAAATGACGCCTATGCATGGTGAGCTTATTTCATGAAAGAATACGCAGAGTCTTAGAAAAGAGTACAAATCGGATGATTGATTCCCGGTTCAATCGCAACCCTGCAACCCACCTCTTCTCCATAAGAGACGAGTTCTTCTATTACAGCCCGCACCGCAGTGTATGATTCCTCGGCAAAATTCTTCGGATCATAAACGTTGGGGATGGGGCGTACCGAGCCTGTCTCGCTCGCGACGAAATCCGCGCCAAAACAGCCAGCGAAACGCAGATAGTTCTTAAAACGGCGAATTAGCTGTCGCCGATAGACTGAATCCGGATGTGTCATGTTAAAGTAACAGCTTAGAAAACCGCGATTTGTACATCCGCTGGTGGAACACTCGCCTACAACTAAGCTCAAGTCGGATTCATCTTTTTCCCATCAGAGATTTCAGGAAATTGTATCGGAAGCGAAAGCTGGACACCATGAACACCATATTCTTGCAATTTATTTGCAAGTTGAGGAATCGTAGTGACATTAGAAACGTCATGTCCGCGAACTGCTATATTGATCATACTTTAATCCTGAGAATAGCTTCAATCTAAAGCGCTTGAGAGAATCATCCTCATCTTTTTACAATGCTTGATGACCACGTCCCAATCATGTGCTTCTGTACGTCGAGTTCGGCACGGGAAATGAGCCATCAACAGCGAAGACATGTTTTGAGTTTGGCAGAAAGACTCATGTTGTCCAAATTAATCCCCTCCGGTTGGCAGAAAGAAACATCGGGAAGGGCCCTGGAGCGACGTTGGGTTTGGACTCTATGAGGCGACAGCAGGAAAAAACTTCATATGCCGTAGTCTAATTCACGCACTCGATATCCGTCGGAGTAGCTATGCCGAGGAATCACTGGCACATCGTTCCTCAATACACCCATTTCACTACTTTGGTATTAGAGCAGGTGTAACGATGCCGGAGCAACCCGCGCTGATAGCATTCTTCATCATGTTGACTTCATGAACCGTCCCCGCAAGAAGAATTATCTCCGGGCATCTTTTCGTGAATCTGTTCCATGCCAGCGATTTGCGGCACCCGATCGAAAAGTAATTTCAGCTACTGGTGTATCAGCTGCCAAGGCTTTAGCGGAGAGGAACGGCATCAGTGAGAATCCTTCAAAGTGATTAGAGGTACTAAGTCGATTGTCGAAGATTCTCGACCAAGGAATCAGTTTGCTCAATTTCATTACCTTCCCTTAATTGTAATTGTGGGTGTGATTCAATAAAAATTCGTTAATTCCTCAGAATTAGGGAAGCCCGTCGTTGTCCGACTCAGATTGAGTTGTATTGCCTCTATCGCACAGCCTCTTTCGAGGCCCGTGCGAAAGGAAGCCCCTCCATGGCAGACAGAACTCCCGCTGCAAAACCATCTCAGCTCCAACGGTATCTACGACCGAAACTCGACGATAAACGCACTACAAGTCTCTATGCTTCCCACATCAGTTGAATATGCACCTTTGACCCCATCTTTGATAATCACAAACCGTGCGCCATTCTTGATGAAGAAAGAACCCATCGCAGCGAGGCTATCCTTTTGGCTCAAAAAAGCAGCCTCACCTCGGCCAGGAATTACCAAATCGGCCTTGGAACAGAAATCATTGAGACGGGAACGCATCATCCTCTCGTCCTTCCAGAGAGAAATGCGAATATTTGGATCGAATGATAAAAATATATTATTCCTTTTCGCCAATATCCACCATTTCATAAGCGGCTTCTAAGCAAGAATCTGACAGCTGCAGGAGAATCCCGGTCATGTGGATAGCTTTGATTTCATCAAAATCGACTTCGCGTATATCCATGGGCGCGATGGTTGACGCGGCTGAATCATGGCGCCAATACACGACTTCAGGATCACCTTCAGAAACTCTGGATTTCATCATCAAACCAGTGCGGCGATTATCCAGCTTAAACAAATATTTATCAGAGATTTGATTCGACTGTAATTTCAACCGTATTTTACGACCTACCGGATCATCTCCTACTTTGCTAAGGAAAAGAGCTCGCTGTCCTAGACGAGAAAGCCCAATTGCTACGTTCAACTCGGCACCTGCCACAGAGCTGGAAAAATGCCTCACTGTGGCAAGATCTCCTCGGTCGTGTGCGACAAAAAGGCCCAGCGCTTCTCCAGCCAGAAGAAAGGCCTTAGTTCCGCACTCCCGGTTGGTTGAGGACCGAAAGTCATCCATCCGCAGATCAACCATAACAATACACTCACATGCTGCCTCTTTACCAACAGCTTCTTGTATTGATTATATCTTCTCATTGATATAAATGAAGCTCGACACGCCACAATTTTGATTAATATACTTACGAATAGACCTAAATATCCCGTTGTTTTCAACACTCTATAAGCATCAAATAATACTCTCGTCCTTTCAGCTACCGCAAAGAATACGCTATTTGAGTATTGTTTTATAATCACCAATCAATTTCAAATATTTTCTTATCTGAGAGTTTGTCTTATACTAAGACTGTAATCATTAAGAGACGAACACTCCTAAGGAAAGGATGACATGTCCGGAGATAATCATTGTGGATAGTGAAGAAACCGCTGGAAAAATTTATGCCCGTTTTGTGGCCGATTCCATCAAAAAGAAGCCCGATACTGTTCTCGGACTTGCTACCGGTTCCAGCCCTCTAACCGCCTATCACTGCCTTGCATCGGTAATCAAAGACGAGTGTATCGATATGGGGAGCGTGAAAAGGGTTCGCACTGGACGAATACGTTGGTATTGGCAGATGAGTCACCCAGAATCGCCTAAAGCGACCATTGCTCGTACGGTCACGAAACCATTGGGGCTTAATCCTCAACTAGTCCATGTTCCAGATGGAAGCCTTGACGGTCTCAAAAATGCTGGATCTGATTATGAAAGAAAAATAATCGAGGCCGGAGGAATTGATATTCAACTTTTGGAAATTGGAGTTGATGGACATATCGGATTCAACGAACCCGGTTCATCACTATCTTCGACAACTCGGGTTAAAGCCCTCACCAGACAGACTCGTATAGATAATGCACGCTTTTTGGAAATGACCCGGAAATGCGGTTCCTCGCATGCAACAACGCAGGGAATCGGAACCATCATGCGTGCAAAACATCTAATTTTATTAGCCTTCGGGCGGAATAAAGCTCATGCTGTCGCACAAGCTTGCGAGGGCGGCATCACATCTTCCTGCCCAGCCTCTGTTATTCAACTTCACCCCCATGCAACGATAATCCTCAATAACGCTGCGGCATCCGAGCTCCGCTACAAGGATTATTATCAGTTTTCATATGAACACAAGCCATCTTGGCAAACAATCTGAGTCGTACGAACTCATTTGCTTTTCACGCTGAAACGTAGGTACATCATGCTTTCATCTCAGGAGCAAGAAAAAATTTCTGAATTGATAAACCGAGCTGTACTCGGAACCGATACTAAAGCTCTCTCGTGAGGAGAGGGTCTTCCGATGAACCTTGAGCAATCTTTAACGCAGTTAAAATCGATGCAAATGGAATATCCCCATCGTTCTGGCTGTTAGCCGAGCAAGGGAAAATCGTCTTATGCGGACACGGAGACACCTTCCAAGAGGAGATTCATCACTATTATCATCAGCTTTGCAACGTCCTCAAGTTCCCAACGATGAAAACAAAACTGAAAATGTGGTATGCTCAAGGATCAATACTTGTTCAGGATATATCGATATACATTCACACGGAAGCTGGGGGCATAGTTTGATGAGTCAATATGAGTTCAATTCACCGTGCTCGTAATGGCCATTTGCACCATGGGACAACAGAGACAGGTTTTGTCACTTGTTTCCGCCCCGATTCCTTCTATGCAAAAAGTATCAGAACTATCTCTAATATAATGAAAAATCGGAATGATGTTCTCGGCTGTCATTTAGGGGTCCCTCATCTCCCCTCAAGAAAAGAGCGCCCACGACCTTAGCGTTCCTCAAATCGCCGACTCTAAGAAACGTGCAGCGATTGAGCATACCGATTCATGCAATCAGACAAATTACTCTTGCAACGGAATTGGATAATGATGAGTTTGAGGGCGATTGAAGATATTTCCAATTCCAGGCATCATCCCCGCTTTAGGACACTACTGATGTACTGACTGCAGAAATCAGTCGAAGGAAGTCCAGCATGGGTCGAGGATCCTTACCATATCTATAACGCCATGAATCCCGTCTTCATCAGGCGGCCAATCGCCGCCGCAGTGGAGACCGCCAGGTCTTTATCGAACTCATCAACGATGGATTCCATATCAAGAATTCAATGGTGTCGATCGCAATGAAATTAGCGCCTCACCGCATCGCATTCATCACGGATTCGATGGCCGCGGCTGATTGCGCGGACGGATTGTATTCCTTAGAAATCAGCTGTAACTGTGTACAGCAGGCATGCACACATTTCAGGGTACAAAAACAATCGCAGGGTCACGCTCTTTCTTGATGAGGCTGTAGCCACGCAGTGTTCGATGAGCATCGAGCAAAAGAGGCCGTGGAAGCAGCAACCCCAGCGAGCTAGCACTGGTCTGGACTCTCCCAACTTAATAACGCATTATCCTCTAGGATTAATTCAACCTGGTTTTTCTTGTGATGTCCTGCTATTGAATAAGAGTGATTGGACAGTTAAATCCGTCTGGCTTGAGGGCATCCCCATTCGTTGATCATTTTCAAGATGCTCATGGATGTTGTAGAATTCCAGAAATTGAATTTATCCTTATGCCAATCGCCTTCGTGACCGTGCTGAGGTTATCCTCTTCCCTCTTGATAAAAATGGCAGTAACTGCGCAATACCCAACAGCAACACAAAATGACGTATATGCAGAGCGAGGAAATAAAAAAGGGTGAGGCTGAACCTCACCTGCAAAAAGCTCAAAAGCTAATGCGGAGAATTCAAAAATGGCAACCTCATGATATGAGCACCATTCTTACTTGCCGAATTATCCGGGATTGGATACATCACTTTATGATCCGACTTGCAAGTCCCAGAATAACGCCATTGATCCCCTGCGCGAGAGGGCGGACACGCGCTATGGCGAGCGCGTTCCTGCCGATCTGAACTCAAGCCAGCAGACCACCACAGAAGCGGTCATCAGCGTAGCCTGCCGGCAGGCAGAGGACGCCAGGCTTGGTTATATCTGCGAGCCAGCCAAGTCTAGGTAAAACAACCTCATCCACGCAGAAAAGATGAGGAGACGTCGAGGAGATTCGTCCCCTCGCTTTCGCTGATGAAAGGTGAGGGAAACGGTCGCAGGCTGATTCCGAACAGGATAGGATAATGGAGGTAGATCAAGGCGTTGCCGGTCTCCCACGTCCTGTCTTCATCGATCAGCTGGTCGAACTCGATCACATAGGAGACGAAGAGCAGGGCGACCACGGCGAAGACGAGCACGGACAGCGGGGAGAATTTCGAAGGCAGGAAATAAGCGGCGATCGATGGTCTCCCGAAAGGTGATGAGTGGTCAGCAAGGGTCAGTCGTTTCCAGCAGGTGGCTGAAGATGATCGGACACTGGCTGGTATATTACCAGTCAAGCCGGGCGCTATCCAGCTCAGGAGGATGCCGGTCAGGGCGATGATCAGGCCGGCAGCGGTATTGAGTATTCCGCCAACCAGAAGGATCAGGCTGCGGAAAAGCAGAATTCCGGAGAAGGTTAGGGCGATCTGCTTGTCATGCCGCTTCTTGGAGAGGATACAGGTTATGCCGTATTGGACGAAGAGGGTCAGGACGAGCAGGCCGCGACCAGGAGGAAAGGCCGGTAATCAGCCACATCGGTGAAGCTGTTCGACAGGTAAAAGCAGCAGACCGGCGTCGACGAAGTAGAAAAGGGCGTCAATCCACGATGACTTACCATATCGATTGGTGAAAAACTGTTTGGACCATCCAGAATTGATGAAGACGATGACGACGATGGTGAAGGTGACCAAGGCCAGCAGACTGATGACGCCCTCATGCAGGTGATGGATCAAACCGGTCGCCCGCGAAATCATGTGGACGAAAAACAAAAGGTCGTAAAGAGCTCGAGCAGCGTGACCTTTTCGCGAGCGGCTCCTGGTTTTCGTGGAAAGCCGGGCGCCCGTCGAAACCGAAGCCATGGTTGCCTCCCCTCGAAGATGCTTCGGAATATGATTGGAGATATGTTGGGATATGAATGCTATAGCTGACACCGCGACTCTGGATATGATAAAACCTGGGGCACGATGGATACGACAGGTGGCTAACCGAACGGCGATGGCCGGCAAACGACAAAGCGATGAATCGGCACTGACTCGGCGATAAAAACAATGGCGGATAAAGAAGCCCCAGGAAGCCCCAGGTCAGGGGGCGATTTGGCGTCGGTTTCCTGGCTGGTGCAGGCTCTTTCTCTCTTCTTCGAGCAAGCTGTGGCGGACAGGGCAGGATTCGAACCACGGGCTCGCTCGACGGTTTTTCAAGACCGTTTCCTTCGACCGCTCAGACACCTGTCCAGTGTGCATGAGGAGGCTCGTCCATTCCCTATGCACGGGTTTCAATTATAGCTGAAAGAAAGCCATTGAAGGCCGGTCGACGCACGATCTGATGCAGGTCTGTATACATAGGCTGTATACAGACCTATGCACCTGTATTCATGGCATGTATGGATGCATATAGATAGACCAGTATGCGCGCTCAGGCCCTAAGCCTCCCACCCGGCAGGTTCGATCACTTCCCAGCCGCCCGCATGAAGAACATGCAAGGCGGCGGGAATGACCACGGACCCGTCCCTTCGCTGATGGTTCTCCAAGATGGCGACCAGCCAGCGCGTGGTGGCCAGGGTGCCATTCAGCGTGGAAACGGGACGAGTGGAGCCGTCCTCGGTACGCTCGCGGATGTTCAGACGCCGGGCCTGATACTCGGTGCAGTTGGAGGTGGAAGTCAGCTCGCGGTGCGTGTTCTGCGTGGGGACCCAGGCCTCGCAATCGAGACTTGCGGGCGGCGGAAGAGCCCAGATCGCCGGCCGCGGTGTCGATGATGCAGTGAAAGCGCTGACCTTGCCCAGCATCTCTGTTCCATGCCAGCAGCTTCTGGTGCTGCTCGTGGAGGATTCCCTCCTGCTTGCAGTAGATCGAACATCTCACCTTGTTGAACTGGTGGACGCGGATGATGCCCATGGTGTCCTTGCCAGCGGCGCCAGCGCCTCGCGGCGATAGCAGGAAGACCAGCCGGCGTACTTGAGCGGGCCATGGGACAGGTCCGAGAATCTCATCCTCGTGCATGCCGGCCAAGGGCCGCTTCGGACGTGCCGACCAGGTACTGCTCATCCGGTTCGCGCAGACGGTGAAGATCTCCTCCGCGTGGGAGTTGAGGAAAGCCGGTTCCGGCCATGATTTCGAGGGCGGACCAGGGTCGGGGTGGTCGCCATGATGAAGCCGTTCCGCTCGGCCTGGTCCACGCCCATGGTCAGCATGGCTAGCCCAAGCGGGCGGTACGCAGGAAGTAGAAACGAACCCGGAGACCTTGACGCCACGCTTCATGTCGATGCGGCGACGCCTTCATGCAGTTCCAGATGGTTCTTGGGCTCAAACCCTTCGGCTGCGAAAATCTCGGATCTGGCCGACCTCGCTGCGACCACGTAATCATCTTCGCCGCCTTCGAGCCTCCGGCTCACGACGTTGGACAGCTTCCACATGGCGGTGGTGTAATCCTCGGTCGCCTTATCGGCGGTCTCCTTGTATTCGGAGACCTTGGCGGCCAATTCCTTGGTCTGGGCGATGATGGCGGGGCGCTCCTCAGCCGAAGCTGCGGCCACAGCCTTGCCCATCTTCTTCTGTTCGGCCCGGGTGGACTCGAAATCAGCCAAGGCGTCACGACGCAGACGGTCGGCCTGGAGGACCTGATCCACCAGGTCCACGGACTCGCCCCGCTTGCGCTGGGATTCCTTCACGACCGGGGGTTTTCACGGATGAATTGAATATCAAGCATAGGTTTACACAATAGCTGGAAACACAGACGGGAGACGGCCTCGGAGAACATCGGGGACCGCTGGAGAAAAAGGAAGAGACTTCCGCCTCCACAGCGGCTCTTTGTGCGAAATCGTGAAATATTTTAGCGTTCTCAGGAAAAACGAAAAATCCATAATAATATTACTTATGAGTCGTGGATGGATCATCGCCCTGCTGGTAGTGGCCGGCACTGATATCGCCTCGCCCTGCTGGTGGGCCTGATCGTCGGCCTGCGCCGGCGGCATCGAGTGGTGCAGAGCCGAGCAGCTACGGAGATAAGGTGGTGCAGCCTTCATCTATCAGCCCTTCCAAACCCCAAGCCGAAGAGACCCGCGCCTTCATCAAGAAATTCTGCCTTGACCATCACATCAGCGACATCATGTTCATCGACACCCAGCTGGATAAAGATGGCCGGGCCTGCGCCGAAGAAGCCCTGGCCCACGGGGCGAGACGTGGTGGTGGCCTGCGGCGGCGACGGAACCGTACGCACGGTGGCATCAGCCGTATCCGGGACTTCGCACGCCTTCGGATCGTCCCCATCGGCACCGGCAACCTCTTCGCCCGCAACATGGGCATTCCGGTCGACAACCTGGAGGCCGCCACGATCATCGCCACCTCCCACGGCTCGCGCCGGGTGGACGCGGACGTACGGCCTTTTGGATTCCGACGACCCTGAGCACAAACATGGCTTTCTGATCATCGCCGGGTGGGGTTTCGAGCTGAATGATCGACGATACCAATCCCGACCTGAAAAAGCCATCAGCTGGATGGCCTGCTACTGGGGGCGATCAGCACCTGTTCGAGTCCGCATCCACGGGTCGATCATCCTGCGTGAAGGCCGATGGGTCCATCCACGAAACCAAAGGCGGGAACCTTCCGCACCCTGATGGCCCGGCACGGTGCGGGCGCATCCCCGGCTTCACCCTCACGCCCGACGCCGCCTTCGACGACGGGCTGCTCGATTCGAGACCTGGACACGACCCACGGGCTGCTCGGCTGGTTCAACCTGGCCATCGACGTGATCCATCAGACGGTGACCCGCAAGGCTGAGCAAAGCCCGATCACCAAGCATTCCACGGTCAAGCAGTACCAGGCCCGCAGCGCGAAATCATGCTGGAGAAGCCCGCCTTGGCCGAAAGTGGATGGGGACCTTCTGGAGAGACCCAGCATATCCGCTTCACCGTGGACCGCCAGGCCCTGACCGTCGCGCCCCTGCAAATCAATGTAGCCGGCCAGTCCGGGTCTCAGGAGGTACGAGGCCGGGAGACCCTGAGACCCAGAGAGGGAAAGACCACCGGGGCGACTCCCGATCAGCCAACCCGAGAACCAGCGACCTCGGACCACTGATTCCCGCGATAACGGTCCTCCTGACCAGCAAAGACCTCACCCTCGGACAGGTGAGCTTTGAACTGTCTTCGAGCCGAAAAACGCGACTGGCGTCGCCAGTGACCGCTACCATCAGCGTCTGCTTGGCGTGGCACAATGGAGTATGGTTTGCAAAAATGCAGGGCATGCCCGCCACCCCAGAAGATCTAATCAATGTGGATGAGGTTCTGGGAAAGCTACTGACCTTGTCACCGACGTGAACGTGCCAGAAGGCGTGTGATTTTCGGCACTTCCGGTTTCACCGCGACTCCAGCCTGAAGACCTCCTTCATCAATGAAGCCCATATCGTGGTGATCTCCCAGGCCATCGCCAAACCGCAAGGCCGCCGGCATCGCCGGCCCCTCTACTTGGGCCGCGACTTTCCCCATCGCCTTGAGCCTGCCCAGCTGGAAGACCGCCATCGAGTCCTGGTCGCCAGCGGCGTGCGCGTGCCGCATCGACTCGCGACTGACTTCACCCCACCCCACCGTCTCACTGCGATCCTGACCCACAACCAGACTGCTGACGGCACCCAGCGCTTCACCGGGGACGACTTGCCGACGGCATCGTGGTCACCCTTCGCATAATCCGCCCACCGACGGCGGTTTCACGACGCACGCCGACCGGCGGCTCCGGCCCTCCGCCGAGACGACCAACGCCATCGCCGCCCGCGCCAACGAGCATCCTGCCGAACTGGAAGAACGTGGCCGCGTGCCGCCGACGAGCCATCAAGTCCGACCTCATCAAGCGTTTCGACTACCGCAGGCATTACGTGGGACGATCTGAAGACATCATCGACCTCGACCTGATCAAGAACTCCGGCGTCGCTTAGGCATCGACCCTTGGGCGGGGCTTCCGTGCACTACTGGAGGCTGATCAGCGAGAATACGGCCTCAACATCGGCCTGGTCAACCCCGAAGTGGACCCCCGCTGGTCCTTCATGACCATCGATCACGACGGCAAGATCCGCATGGACCCCTCCTCCCCCTACGCCATGAAGGGCCTGGTCGACCGGCTGAACGCCGGCGCCTGGGACCAGTGCTGACCTGGTGGGCAGGACCGACCCCGACGCCGACCGGCACGGGATCGTCTGCCCGGGCAGCGGGGTCATGAACCCCAACCGATTCACATCGCCGTCTGCGTGGGAATACCTTTTCGGAGGCAACCGTCCTGATTGGCCCGCCGGGGCCGGCGTGGGCAAGACCCTGGTCTCCTCCTCCCTGATCGACCGCGTGGCAGCCTCCATCAACGCCAAGCTGGTGGAAGTCCCGTCGGCTTCAAATGGTTCGTGGACCCGCTCTTCAACGGCGAGATCGGCTTCGGCGGCGAGGAAGCCCGGCATGAGCTTCCTGCGTTTCAACGGCCGCGTCTGGACCACCGACAAGGACGGGATCATCCCCGACCTCTGGCCGCCGGATCACTGCCAAGACCGGCAAGAACCCCGGCCAGCTGCATAAAGAGCGGGTGGCCCGCTTCGACAGAGCGTATCAAAGCGCATCGATACGCCCACTACCCTGAGAGCAGAAACGAAGTTCGCCTCTGACATCGGGAGTCCGTGACCGACACCACCCTTGGCGAGCCATCGAGCAGAAGATGACCACCGCCCCGGGAACAGCGCCCCATCGGCGGCATCAAAGTGACCACCAGAACAATTGCTCGCCGCCCGGCCTTCGGCACTGAGAACATCTACAAGGTCTATGCGGGTCGCTTCGATTCGAGGAGACCTTGGACAGTATTGGACGAGGCGACGGCCGTGGTCGACAAAGACGCTGGGCGAGTGGTCGCAGCCTCCGGTTCCGATAATTTCGAATTCAAGGATCCCGTCGGGTTTCAGCTTCGGCTGAGCTGCAGGGATTTTCAATAATCAGTGGAAACAATCAATGAAGTAATCTCGCTCGGTAATCAGAAGGCTGGCCGGGATCTGAGCCAGCCTTTATTCTGAATCGGCCTCATTGCTTCAGCTTTATCGCTGTATTCAGCCTTATCACTGTATTTTCTGCATTGCCTGTATGCCATCTAAAAGCTTTCGCCGTCTAAGTCTTGCCGCTGCCTAGCAGCGAGGCGTCGCCGAGCGGCGGCGAGCCCAGTCGTCGAAGTCGAAATCACGACGGACGCGGCGACGAGGACGGGAGGGTGCGCTCTTCACGAGCGGCACGGTACTCGTCGTGATTCTCATCCTCCTCGAAGTGAGGAGCGCGACCATCACCGGGCGCGGCCACGGTCAAACGATCGGACCAGTCGGAACGACGGCTGCAGGACCCCACGACCCGGTCGGAACGGTAACCACGATCGTCGCGGTCATCGCGATCGGACCTGTCGGAACGGTCATCCTCTGTGCAGCGAGGGTTACGACGATCGTCGGAGATCGACGGTCATCATCGTAACTGGTCGGCACGGGAAGAGCGGGGACGGCGATCGAGCAGGAAGGACGGTCGTCAATCGTGGTCGTCCTCGTCGAAACGGTCGGAGCAGGAACGGCGATCGTCGACGATCTCCCCGATCCTCACGATCATAGCGGATGGAACGGCCTCGGTCACCCGGTCACCCCGGAAGAGCGGTCATCCCGACCGCCGCGAGGACCACGGTCATAGATCCCACGCCCGCCACGTGGTCACCACCGCAGGGAGCCGCCAGTGCCCTCTTCATTCTCGAAGCCAGGGGATAGCAAGGAGAGTCTTGCCTCGTCGTCCACGCCCTGCGACCACCTCAACGAGTGTCGTCCTTCGCGCAACACGTCCTCCACGGCGTCAATGCGATCGCCGTTGGCCGGTTGCGGACTGGAGAATGCAGCAGACCATCGGTGCCAGGGGTCAGGTTGACCGAAAGCGCCGAAACTGGTGGTCTTCACGACCTTGCCTGATACTTCTCGCCAGCCTCAGGGGATGTGAGGATGTCGATCTGGTCGATGATCTGGCGGGCGGCCTCGGCGGCCTCTCCCCTTCGGAAGCGATGATATGACGGTTCCGTCATCCTCGATGCTGACCTCGGCTCCGGTCTTCTCCTGGATCTCGTTGATCATCTCGCCCTTGAGGCCCGATAGACTTCGCCGATCTTGTCCACGGAAACCTTGGTGGTGATGATGCGAGGGAGCGTAAGGGCTCATCTCGTTGACGCCGTCGATGCACTCGTCGATCACTTCCAGGATGGTGGCGCGGGGCCTCATAAAGCCTGCTGCTGCAAGGCGCCGGAGATATCGGCGGGGATGCCGTCCAGCTTGGTGTCCAGCTGCAAGGCGGTGATGAACTCGGAAGTGCCGGCTACCTTGAAGTCACATGTCGCCGAAAGCGTCTTCAGCGCCAGAATATCGGTCAGGGTCTTGTAGACCATCTGGCCGTCGACTTCGCCGGAGACCAGGCCCATGGCGATGCCGGCACGGGGGCCTTCAGAGGAACGCCGGCGTCCAGCGAGGGACATGGTGGAGGCGCAGACGGAGCCCATGGAGGTGGAACCATTCAGAACCGATGGCCTCGAGACCTGGCGGATGGCGTAGGGGAACTCTTCGCGAGAAGGCAGCACGGGGATCGAGCACGCTCGTGCCAAAGCCCATGGCCCGATTTCACGGCGCTTAGGAGAGCCCACGCGGCCGGTTTCGCCGGTGCTGTGAGGCATCTCATAGTTATGCATATAGCGGCAATTGTCAGGACCGGACAAAGACGTCGGTGGTCTGCTCCATCTTGAGCATGTTCAAAGTGGTCACACCCAGGATCTGGGGCCTCGCCACGCTGGAAGGGCGGAACCGTGGAGCACGGGGCACCACGTCCACCTCGGCGGACAGGGTGCGGATATCGCCTCGGGCCACGGCCATCGATGCGGTGATCCTGGGTCAGGATGCGGCGACGGACGATCGACGCTGCAGTTCCTTTTGAAGGCGTTGCCGTTTCCTTCTCCTTCTCGGCGTCCTCCATGTCGGTGAACTCCGGAGGCCAAAGTCTCACCCGCCCTGCTTTGATTTGGGAGATCCGATCCTGACGAGCTTCTCCCGGCGATGGACGAGGGCTTCATCCCGGGTCGGGATGGGCGATCTGGTCGATGCTGGTTGTAAAGGTCCTCGGCTGTGCTCGAGGAGGGGAAGTCCTTGGTATCTTGGCCGCCTGGGCCTTGAGCTCGTTCTGGGCCTGGCAGATGACCTTGATGAAAGCTTGGCGGCCCTCAGGCCGCCGGCGACCACGACTTCATCAGGGCTTGGTCATGCCTTCGTCGTAGATGAGCTCCGGGCGTCTTGCCGGCGCCGGCCTCGATCGCGATAGCCACATCACCGTTGTCAGGACCCGTCGCCACGACCAGCTCGAAAACGGCGCGTTCACGCTCGGACCAGCGGGGGAAGGCCACCCGATCATCGATGAGGGCCAGGCGGACGCGGAGACCGCTCCTTCGAAAACGCAGGCCGGAGATCATGGTGGAAAGCCGAGGGGCGGCGTTCACGGCGATCGTGTCACTAAGAATCATCGAGGGTTGAGGAGGATGGTCTCCAGCCTGAACCTCATTGCGCAGGGTATGTGGGAAAGGGGGCGCAAAGGACGATCGATGATCCGGCAGGCCAGGATGGCCTCGGACGAAGGACGGCCTTCGCGACGGAAGGAGCGGGGATCTTGCCGGCCGCGTACATCTTCTCCTCCACGTCCACGGGTCAAGGGAAAATGAAGTTCTCCTTGGGCTGCCTACCAGCGCGGTGGTGAGACAGGACCATGGAATCATTATCAGAAATGTGCTACCGCCCATCGGCTGGCGAGACGACTGTCTCGAAGCGCAGAACGCGCTGCCAAAAGGAGCCGTTGTCGATGACGGCTTCGCTGCTTTAATATCGGGACCCTCCATGGGTTTCCTCCTTTTCTATCAACCTCATTCGCAGAGACCCTCTTGCGAATCATCAACGCCCGACTTTGGAGGCGGATCCGTGAGCGATCGCGTTCAGGGAGTCCCTTGATGAAGACGCTTAATCAAGAGAGAGCAGGCTAGGAACCTGGGCCGAGTATAGTGACAGGCTCGAGGCGCTCGATCAGGCTGCGGTAACGATTGATATCCTTGCCTTTGAGATAATCGAGCATGACGACGTTCACGACCATCGAAGCAGACCGCGATTGGAATGGAAATCGCTAGTGCTGCTTCATGTGGGTGGTCAAGTTGCTGATACGGGCGGTCGAAAGGCGACCTGAACTTCAGGGGAACCAGTGTCGCCTCATGGGTCGCGTGCTGGAAATGATCTCTTGCTTTTCTGCATTGCTGAGTGCCTGGTGGCCTCCTTGATTCGTTGCGCGGGTGCTCCGACCGATGCCGAAAGCGCTCTTTATCCGCGGGCGATCCTCCGCCGAAGAGCAACTCTACCATCGGGTCCTATAAAAAGGACGATTGAGCGGACCGCGGCGGGGACGGAAAGGAAAGACTGACGAAAAAGCAGGCCCTGGCGGGCGGAAAACCCGAAAGAGCCTGTCGAAAAAGGTCAGGTGAAAACGCCAGCCGGAACTATCAGCCGAAAAGTTCAGGCCGGTCAGCCAATCCCCTATTCAGCCGCGTGAGCCCTGGAACGGCGGTCGAGACCTGCTGGGCGAGCAGCTCCTTGATGTCGGCCAGCCTCGGTCTGCTTCATTTCGTTGTCCAGCTCCTCTTCCCTCTTTCGTCCTTCTTATTGCGATTGAGTGAGGCGGTCAGCTTGTTCATGGGCAGAACGATGCAGAAGTGAGACCACAAAGGGCATGATGAGGAAGTTGATGATGGACCGACGAAGGCCGAACCTGATCGGGGTATTGAGGGTGACGACCCAGACGTGCTTCATATCCGGCATCTTGAAGATGGCGGCGATGAGGCTGGATCACGTCGTGACCAGGCTGTTGACGATGGCGGTGACGGCCGCAGCTGATGACGAGCGACGGCCATCTCCACCCATGTTTTCCGCGGGAGATGAATTCGCCAGATCCTTTGAACATTATGATTTCCTTCTCGTCGAAACAGGAAGCAGCACCGGTCCGATGCGCGATGGATTCCCTTCATTTTATGCATAGGGATGGGCAAAAGGAGGTCAGTAGCTGACCATGGACACGATTCCCCCAAGTAACAGATGAGCAGGACCAGGACTTCGACCAGGAAAAGAGACAAAGCCATCCGACCGGGGTGAGGATGATTCAAAGACAGAGTCTTCTTCACGGCCAAAAGAAGGATCAGATAGATGATGAGGAAAAGGGCCAGCCCACCCGGAGGCGAACCTGATGTTGAGGGCGTTGGAGCATAACCGGCCGCGCGCCCGTAGACGACGGCGGTGTGCCATGCCGGCTCATCTGACTAGGCCGATTCCGCACAGGAACGCTGGAGGCTGAAAGCCAGCAAGGTGATGATCCCCACAAGGTCCTCTTGGAATCCCGCCAGAAGCATGCCGGTGGCCAAGAAGGTCAAGGTGGTGATGGCCCAGAGCAAAGGCCCCACTGGAGGGGTCGTGAGCCAGGAGACGAGACGGATGAGGCTGGAGTCTACTCCAGGGCCAGATGACAGCCGAGGCCATGAGGGAGGGTCACGCCAAGATGGTCAGGATGACGAAGACGCCGACGCACCGGGTGGGACTGCTGCACGTCGGCCACACCGAGAGGTTGGATTTCTCGACCGATTCCACCAATTCATCTTGCTCTGGCGCGCTGTTCACTGACCTCCAGCTCTAGCAGCAGAGTCACGCCACGGCGGCGACGTCGATAATTCCAGCGTATAATGAATCTTGTTCCTGATGGCTTGAGTGACTCGCCTGCAAACATCGCGAACGTAGCTCAATGGTAGAGCCTCAGTCTTCCAAACCTGATTACGCGGGGTTCGATTCCGTCGTTCGCTCCACACCTGCCTCCCGAATGGCGCCTTCCCATTTTTGCGGGTCTTGGCAGAGAATCGACAAGCGAGGTGGCGGATGCATCCTGAAAAGAAAGAAGCCGATTCGCAGGCGGACCTTCGCCTGTCCCCTCCCTCCGTTTCTTCCGTCTGGCCTGGATCGTCCTGCGCTGGATCCTCGTTTCCTTGGTCTGCCTGTGGCTGGCCTTCTGCACGACCGTCGGCCTCTACCGGAAGGACTCCACCCATCGCCACGCCTCTCTTGGCCAAACGCGGTCATCCTCATCGTGACTTTCCCTAATCTACTGCCCAGCTGGTCGGGCCTGGGTGCTCCCTCAGCCTGAGGGGAATCAAGGACCAGGGCCTTCCTGCGGACCCTGGGGTCCAAGCTCCTCCCTGCCTCCTCCAACAGGCCGGTCGCCTGGCGGCCAAGGCCTTGCTCCCGATCGGCCGCAAAATCGAAGCCGGTTCCCTGTGATAAATAAGGGATAAAGGGAATGGAGGAACAAGAAAAACGAGGAGGGACAAGGAGAGAGGCGAATCTTCTGTCAAAAAGATGAAGGTCTGTCCGTGAGACACACCCAGTCCCCTGGCAGATCGCCTGGTCATCGAGCTTGTTCTGAGAAGTTTCCTCTTCTTCTCCCCTCCTCATCGCTGACGCCATCTCCCCCAATGGACGGAAGTCAACCGCTGGATGTGGTTCCTGCACGGGGCAGCCCTCCTACCCGATTCCTTCAACATCGCGGACACTCTACCCCATCGTCCAGTATCTATGGCCGACCACCTCTCACCTCACCGTAATCAACACAACATCGTCCTCACCCTCATCACCGGTTTCATGGTGAGATGTCCTCCCGCTGGACCGGCTCCTCGGATTAGGGGCTGATCGCCGCCTCGTGCTCCAGAGCCCTGCTTCGCCCTCTTCTGCGTCTGCGTCACCCTCCCCGCTTTCTTCCGTTATTGCCCGCCCCCGCCAATCTGCCGATCCAAAGGGCAGGCCGTCAACAGGAGATCAGGCAGGAGGCGGCCCCTGGATCCGCCTGATCGTCCTCCTCTTCTTCGCCCCTGAGCCCCTGGCCGTCTTCAGCATGCGCCCTGACTGAAATCGATGTTCGCCACGCCTTCCTTTGGTGGTTCGGCATCTGGTATCAGATCCTCTCACCCCGACAGCCGGAAAATAAGCCTCGCACGATCTTCGGCCTTTTTCGTCAGCTCCCACAACCATGCTGGCCAGCCACGCTCGCCGTCTAATCATCATCGCCCAGATCGTCCTGATCCTCATCTGCGACCGGACCCGGTGGAAGGTCTGAGCTGATCGAGCTCATGGCTCCCCTGCTCATCTTCCATCGGCCTCAACGTGGCCATCGCACCGGGTCCATCATTAACGGGGACCCCATCAAAAGCCGCGTGCAGGTGCAGCAGATCGCCCGGGTCATGAAGCTGGACCCGCTCAACATCTCCTGAAACCAAAACAGGAGCTCCAGCGATCTTCCAGCCTCTAGTGCCATGGGAAACACTTTCCTCCAACGACGCCGACCGGGGTCAGTCATCCGGCAGCGACAACAGGTGGAGACCTACAGTGGAAGACGGTCACAGCTAAGGACATGGAAAGTTCAACCATGCTTGGCTGGCTTTGGGCAGGCGGAGACCGATCAGTTTACACCGACGCCATACGGCCAAGATATATGAGCTATTTCGACGTCAACGACAAACCTTACACCTCCGTCTCTCCTACACCTCAGCACCCTTCAGCTGGTTTTGGGACGGAATGGCTGGAAATCCTGGTTCCTGGGTGCGCGAGGCTTGCGAGACCTGACTGATGACCTGCAGGGACCTGCCTCTGATCGGCTGGATGATCCGGGGAAATTTCTATGTGGTGGCGGCCCTCCTGCTCATGGAGGCCGAGCTCATCCTGCGGCGGTGGAAGCACCCCTGCGGCACCCCCTCCTCCTGCTCATGGGGTGATGATGCTCTCGCCCGCAATTTCGACCGCCGCACTACTCCCAGTGGCCTTCGTCTTCCTCCTCATGGCCATCGGGTTCTGCCACGAAATCAGGCGGCATCAGGCGGACCTTGGCTCACTATATGTGAGGCGTGACGCCTTGTGTGATCAGCATGCTTGATTATGCTTGCCAGCCTGGTCATGCGTACGCGTAGACCGCCTTCCCCAGCAGTGACCATCTTGGGCGCTTCCCGAAGCCAGCCTTAAACCAGATGCCAGGAAAGACGATGATAAGGACTGGGCCTCTAGCTCTTTGATCGCTCTCTCGATGCTCAGCGGAACCGTGCCCTTGTTCTTCCGCCAGCCGCAAAGCCTCCCATTCAGGGATGCACGGTCAGCCCAAATCTATACACGGTCGGGTGACCTGGCTATCACCGGGCCCCGGCCACGCAGGCGCAGCGCCGGTCAGCCATACGGTGGTCGCGGTCATGTCGTCCGGGTCGATGCGGGCGCAGGACAAAGACCGGAAGGCGGGCTGATGTAGTCATAGGGCCCATCCAGGATGACCCCACCTGTCCCCAGCGATCAAGCCGAAGACGGCCTGGTCGATAGCCTGGATGGCCACCGCTCCTCAGCCTCCATGATTCCGTAAGAATCAATTCCCCTGTTGTCGCAGGAACCACGGCCGTCCCGCCACCCATGCGCGACGAAGGGTCAAGGAGATTCGCGTTTTCGGGGTCAGGGCTTGGAGCCCTGAGACCAGCCCGGGATGGGCAAGAGACACCGGCCCGGAAAAGGCAGGCCCCAACGCATGACCGGCCTGGCCAGGCAGCGCGGGCCGACCCTCATCTGCAACCGATGATCCACTGTGACCGACCGGTCGTCACGCTTCCCGGAGCAAGGCTTCCTCCACCTGCCGGGAAGGAGAAGTTAATCGTCCCGATGCTGCCGCAGAGCCTGCGCCGGGCAGGTCGCTGGGCGTCCATTCGGAAGGCGCTTTCCACTGGAGGCCGAAGCAAATCACCGCCACGGCCACCCTACCGACCGAAGACGTGGGGACGCCTTGACGTTGCCGTCGTTGGCGCTGATAGCGAGAATCGGCCAAAGGTTCGACGGTTGCAGTCCCCCATCGACGAAAAGGTTGCCGGGACCGACCTGAACGGAGGCAGCGAGTCGCTGGGGTTGGCCGCTGTCAGGATACCGGCTTCGTCCGATGGCCTCGCCGTTGACCGCGATCGCTGCCCGCCTCCGGCGCATTCCGCAAGTCGCCGGGCAGCCTGACGATCCTTTTGATCGTGGGTAGCCCGTCCTGTTTCTGACCCCCGTTCGCACCTTGGAAAGCAAACGTTCACCAAGCCGCCCGCCTGCATGTCTTGGTCGGCTGAAAGCCGCTGACGTATCGGAGGCGATGATCTCCCCTCGCCAGAGCTCGGCCGCAGCAGGCGTGTTGACCAGAACGCGGGAGCCGACCGTGCCAGGTGTCCTCCGCCGGAAGACGAGGATGATGTGAATTGGTCCGGCGCGACGAACAGATCAGATCTCCGATGAGGACCGACGGCGATGATGACGATCATGACCGATGGTGTCCCTGACGGAAGCCATAGTCTGGGCCTGCTCTGGACGCGGATCTGACCGTTACTGAGGATGATGTAGCGCCGGAGCTGAGTTGTGCAGAAATCAGTAGTCGGGAATAGGCTGAGCGGGGATCTCACTCCCGGCGCATGCGTGCAGGCCGCCGCAGCCTGATGCAGTCTGAGCGTCCCACTCTCACGCAGAGTCGTTGCCCTGTCCAGCTCATCCTGATTTTGGCTCATAAGACCTCGTTATGAGACAAATATCATGACAATGATTGTTGAATTATAGAGAGAGGGGAATGTACACTCTGGCATGTCCCCTCACACAGCATGGACATGGACAAGCGATGAAGTTTGGAAGTTAAGTTATGAAGTCAGAGCTATGGAGTTTTGAAATCTGAAGTTATGGAGAGCGGGCCGGACCGAGATAAGCAGGTAATGGCCGGTTGCTGACCAGGGTTAGAAAGTCCCAGGAGAAACGTCACCTGGGACGGCTCGATGAAGGCTAAGCGGCCTTTTCTGAGTGTTATCAGCGACGTCTACATGGACGGCTCATCATGCAGGTGCGCAGGTAATAAAAGCTGGCGCGACGCGACCACGGCGGACGAGTTCGATGTAGACTCGATGACCCGAATGCAGTGAGGCGACGCTCGACGCTCGACGCCGAAGCTGATCTGACGGACCAAGAAAGAGTGCTCGCGGTAGCCCTTGCCCTGACGGCCAGATGACTCTACGCCCTGGAGGCCTGGATACGGGAGTTGTTGCCTTCCTGGATCGCGACGTTCGCCTTTGACGGTGTCGTCAGGGCCGTCAGACTTCCGCGGGCATCCTGACGCCGCGCATTTCGAACTGTCTCGAGAGCGTTCATGTTCTATCACTCCATCGCCGCCGCATATCCAACGATTGAATTTTTCTCGCTTGCGGTTTGCCTCAAGCTTTCCAGCCGGTCCGAGACGGCCGTGACCATCCCTGGACCCAAGGGGAGACGGCCCTATGCGGCAGACCGAGCTCGACAGATCACAGACCCACATTACACGCGCAGTGAGAATACCGCTCACGTGTGAATCCTGGCGACAGCCGTCTGATTTACTTCTACTTGTTGTCTGTTGTCCACTCTGCCTACCGTGACCGCCTATTTGGCCTCATGGTAGGACTTTTCGGTGTTGTTATGCCCAGACGTTCTTCTTGGAGTGTCTTGCCGGACTTGATGTTGCTGACGACCTCGATGGAAAGAGCCCATGGAGTGGTCCTGGTTGTTTGTAACGGTGCTGGCCGTTACGACCCACGCAATAGAGGTAAGGTTGCAAGGAATCCAGAGTACTCGATCAAGCTGGTCGATGTCCTGATGGGTGTCGAGCAGGCCGGATAAGCCTTGGGAACGCGCGCTCGCGGTGGGAATCAGCGACGTCCTTCTCGCCGTATCGATCACCTTCGCTGGGTCGTTCCTCGCGACGCCGCGTCCGTGGCTTCCTCATCGGTCAGGTTCCAGAAGTCATCGCCTTCGTCGGCAGCAAGCGCTCCATGCCAATCCAGACCGGGCGCCATCGGGATCGTTGACGGGTAGGGCTCCAGTTGTTGAAGAGTCTGACGCGACTGACCGACGCGCCGGGATCCTGCACGCAATCGTTATCAGGGCGACGTAGAGGATGGCCCAAAAGTCGGTATGCTGGTGGTGTTGCGGATGCGCAGCTGCTGACCAGAGCACCGACGGTGACTTTGAAATCGCGGTAGGCAGGCCGTGGGCGTCCATGATCTGTCGCGTCTTCGGGAGCGCCTGACGTTGGCGTTGCCGATGGCCTGGACCAGATTCTTGAGCGGCATGAGGAGATGAAGACGTCGGCGTCCAAGGCATGCTCGCACCCAGTCTCGTCCTGATAGACCACGGAGAGATCTACCAGCCGGCTTTCTGGTTGATCTTGGTCACCATGGCGTTGATCTTCAGCACCGTGACTCCACTTATCGGTGGCGTCCTATCCACTACTTCCCACAGCTGACCGGGACCGAGCTTGGGACACCAGAATTCCTCGGTCGAGGAGGTCTTACCGCGCCCAGAACTAACGGTCTTGTGCTTGGGCATGAAGGCAGGAGGCGTTCCCAGGCGTTCACTTGATGCTCGAGCCTTTTGACTCGCTGGGCGTGATCGGCGCGGGGAAATCTCGGAGGGTGACGGCCCCGGCTTCTCCGTATGGTCCTCAAGAACATGGAAGTGGCTTGCGAAACGGTTGATATCAGTTCTCAATTGTCTTCGGCGCTTGTGGAGGAGCAGAGCCAGGTAGGAAAGCCTGCATAGCGTCTTGGGACCGCTGACGCTTGAGGTGTCGGCGCTCAAAAGTGACTGGGTAATCAGAAGTGCTGGTTCAGAAGATGCAGGACACGCGGTGGCGAGCATGACCTCGTCGGTCTTCTCAGGGGTCGAGGCCGCCGGGTTTCCAGGTCTCGTGATACTGACCCAACTGCTTGTCTCGTCATAAGAGGGGCGCCTTTGCTGAGGAAGAATCTCCTTCCACCACTGCATGATGCGGTCGTCTTTGGAGAAGGGCGATGGCCGCCGATATCCTGCAGTTGCCGTTATGCTTGACAGTGCAGGAAATCCCATGAATTCGCTCATCCAGCACCAAAGGAGGTCATCGTAAGCCCTGAGAATCATCCTTGACAGGTTCCATGCCGCCGTCCAGACCAGCGGGGCCGCCACCGATGATGGCCACTTTCTTTTTCTCACCCTTCCTCCCTTACGGAATCTGGCAATAATAAACGATAATTCTACCGAAGAGGCCAACAAGGGAGGATCAGGAGGCTGAGAAGGCAAACCGGATCCCAGCTGCCTTTGAATTCCGGCAGAGGATGGTGAATGTCGTGTCGGACTTCTGGATCTCCTCCACGTTCGTCTTTGAAGTGACGATGCGCACGCTTTGACGAACAGGAAGGCCGGTGGACGTCCCGGGCCAGGCGATCGGTCAGCTACGTCGAAATAGACGTCTGCCAGCGGGCAGTTGAAGTCCTCGGTTGGCCAGGTAGGAAACGGCGCTCGTCTACCACGTAAGTGAAGGATTTGATGACGTCATGATGACCGTGGTGAGGAGAGTTCGGCCATCTCGTACCGATCAGGTCTTCAGCGCTCATGTCCGCCTCCTGCTTCTGGGCTCGTCCTGTCCAGATGTCGGTGTCAGATGTTGTTTCTTCGTCGCCTTCTGGCGACCCCTCCCACCTCGCAATCTTGAGCTATCTCACCAAGTCACTTCAGCCCTCTCAGGCAAACTCGCCTTAGATTAAACCCAATCCTAAGCCTCTTTCAGTCGCGTCTTTCTCAACCTCCTTCTCCTCCGGCACTCCTCGGTTTGCGGCTGGCCAACGCCTGGGGTCTTCTCACGATGTCTTCTCTTCAGCCTCGTTGGGCAGGAAAGCGAGAATCTCTTGGGCGATCTCCTCGGCACAACCTCCTCCTCCGTCCCGCTTGTCGGTCTTGGCCTGGGCGGATAGCGATGAGCCGAAGAAGCGGAAGAATCAAGGAAGTCTCAAGTCACGGTCAGAATCTCCATCCATATGGTTCCACTGTTTGCAGGGGACCGGTTCAGACCCCCTCATCGAGAGTGATGTCTGCTACGGACTTGATGAAGGTCCTTCTTATGCATCTAGACCGAATGTTCATGCATGGCCCTTAACTCGTTGATGCAGGTTGGTCATGATCGGCCTCATGCCGAGAGGCTTCCACCGATGGGATCGAACTCGTCCGCCAAAGGAGTGCCCAGGACACTCCAGGTCCTGATACCGCTGGTTCTCCTGGTCTGAAGGGCGTCCCGGAATCCCCTTCAGACGTGACCCAAGGATTTGTAGACGGTGGAAGAGCGGCTGTTGCTCTGCCAGGACCGCCACCCAGATGCGATGCGGGCCCAATCCGGCCCGAAGCCGAGGCAGCAAGCCGTGAAAGTCATGACCCGCATGGCGTCGCCGGGAGAAACACCGCGAGCGATAATCCCTCCCAGCAAGACCTGGATGATGCGGGTCGCGACGAAGGCCGGGCGTCGTGTCGACCAGGAAGATCATGCCAATGAAGGCCTCGGAAAGCTGGCCGTCCGGCTGATCGTCATCGACCGCGGCCAGACATGGACCAGGCGATCGAGGCCGCAGAGCCTCGGGGTCCTCGAAGCTCTCCGTGCGGAGGTTGCCTTCCACGACCGGGCCAAAGACCGGGAGACCCAGGCGATGCACCGTGTCGCTCGGCCTCGTACCGCTTTTCTCGGTGATGACAGCCGGAGGTCGTAGGCGACCAAAGCCTGCCGTCCAGACGGGCAATCCTCCCAGGTGGCAGCGGCCGAGAGGACCAGCATCTCGCCTTCGATCTCAGGGGATGGCGATGGTGGTCCGGGAGCTTGCGCCCTCGTCCGCCTCGCCCTTGTCCCGGGACGAATGTCAGTGAATCGGGTTGAGACTCAGTCATCGGTACTTTGATCGTCATCGGTCTTCCGGCTTGCTTGTCTCTTTTATTTTACCCGCCTCATTTGATCCGTTTCATGACGATGGCGGTGACGGCCTTTGCGTCGGCCTGGCACCGGGTGACCTTCATGACGGCGCCGATGATGGCCCCCATAGGCTTCATGTTGCCGGACTTGAGCTTCTCCACGATGTCGGGATTGGCGGCCAGCCTTGTCACTTCGGCTCCAAGGCGCCATCGTCGGAGACGACCTCGTAGCCATGGGCCTGACCACCTGGTCAGGTCCCCTCGCCTGCCAGCACGCCGGCCACGGTCTGTTTGAGCCAGCTTGTCGTTCAACTTGCCTTCGGCCACCAGGGCCTCCACCCGGGCCACATCGGCCGGAGCGATGCCCATATCGTCCAAAGACTTGCCCTGCTCGTTGGCGGACCGGGCGATCTCGCCCAGCCACCACTTGCGGGCCCCGGAAGCCTGGGCTCCGACTCGGCGACGTCCTCCACCAGGTCCAGGGCGTCGGCGTTGACCACGTCGCGCATTTCCAGGTCGAGGCCCCACTCCTTCTGCAGGCGGCTGCGGCGTTCGCGCGGCATCTCCGGCATCTGGAGCGGCAACTCGTCGATGTGATCCTGGGTCACGAACCATGACCAAGTCGGGATCCGAAGTAACGGTAGTCGTCGGCGTCGGCCCTCAGCCGGCCGCCTGCCGTGGTCTGCGAAGCCTCATCCCAGTGACGGGTCTCCTGGGACTTCCCCACCGTCTTCCAGACAGCGAGCTGACGACGGATCTCGTAGGATGATGGTCTTCTCGATTCTGCGTGGAAGGAGTTGGCGTTCTTGGTTTCGACCGCGCCGAGAGGATCGCAGGGCTCTGTGCACAGTGAGACGTTCACGTCGCTCGCATACTGCCCCAACTCCCACGGGCGTGGAAGTTGAGGCCCGAGCCGCGATGGTGCGCGCCATGCTGACCGCTTCATGCCTTTCCCGATTCAGTGATGGGTTTGGTCGATCTCCGCAACGGCACGCCGGCAGTTGTAATCCACCAGCAAGAGTGGTCCGCGCCTTCGATACGACCATCATTACGCCCGTGGGTGTTCTTGCCGGCGTCGTCACTCCCGCGGAGCCCGTTCTGATCGGCACCAGGTATCCCCAGTTCTCCAGCTCACATCCAGATAATAGGTTGCAGTTCAAAGAAGCGGCTGGGAGGTCTGGTGGTCGCGGGGCATATCGAGAGATAGGAAAATAGTTCTTGCAGGGCGAAGACTTTAGGTTCATTCGGCTGTGTCGCGTGCAGGGCCAGACCCGGCTTGATGGCATGATCGATGGCGGTCGCTGTTCACCGCACGGCGAGGCCGGGCGAGGCCTGAGGAGACGAGGGTCCGGCTGGGTGGTGGGCTCGCCTCCGAACGGCGGACTTCGGCCCGGGCAGAAAGAGCACTGATGTGGTGCTCAGCTCCACATGGACTTCCAGGCCGACGACGGGATCGTGCACTTCTTCACCGCGTCAGCAGAGTTTCATCAATTTTCGCTGCAATCTTTTAACGCTGACCTTTCGCAGTCGCGGTCGAGATCTGCAGATCCGAGCCAGGCGTTCGATCATCACTGATCAGTCGGCCAGCCAAAGGGTCACGCAAGGACTTCAAAGATGGGGCCGCCCCGCACTCTTCAAACGGCTTCCAAAGCGGCGGCCGGCATGTACGTGACATCATCCTGCATCTGGTGGAGATGAACTTCTGGAAAGCCGACATGCAGACCATCATCCTTACTCAGACCACGCAGGAATGGACATGGCGGGACAGCCAGAAGTTGGCCGAGATGGTGGCGACCTCGTTGACATACATCGCAGAGGGTTGTCCATCTTCTCTCGCCGAACTTGAAGGCTGGAGAGGGAAGTCAGGAAACCAACGCATCCACCTGGTCGAAGGCCTGCCAGATGATCGTCAGTGATTGAGGTGCGGACAACTTCTGGGCCAGCCCGTACCAAGCGTCATGTGGCCCGGCGGACAAGGCCCGCGGTGCCCAGGATGATACGGCGGCAACAGCTTCGTGCGCTGAAACCACGACCTCCATGAGTGCTTCAGCCATCATGTTGTGCCGAGTCCGAGCGGACGTCATCCGAGAGCATGACAACGCGCAGACCTAACACGGCCTGCCGTCGTAGCAGGCGGTTGGAGGAGACCTCGGAGAGCATGATCACGCCAGTAGGCAAAGCCGCGTGTTCCGGCGCGTGAGCGAGACACGGTCTGCCTCCGGCTCCCATGGCGCAACCTCATCCACGGCCTCGTTGAGGCGGGCTTCCACACTTGCGCTGCAGCCAAGCACCTCCGCCAGCTCCTTCGACCAGGCCACGATGCGCACTGCCGGTCGGTCGCGCCACCGCGACGCTTCCGGCGAAACTGAGCGGACAAAGGCGGGGAACGGGTCGAGGGATGAGTGGAATCCTTGGGATCATAGCCTCCGACTGACTGCAAGAGGGCCGCGTCCATGACCCGTGCGGGTCCTGGGACCGATCTGGTCAAAGAAGGAGCCATGGCGATGGCTCCCGAGCGAGGAGACGCCATAGAGTGAGCTTGACTCACACGGACTCCAGATGCGAGAGCCGCCAGAGCTGGCGGATGGAACCGCCCGTATCGGTCCCCCAAAGGCGAGAGGAGCCGCAGCGCCGACGGCGGCGACAGTACACCACCGGGCCGCCGGGGACCTGATCCATATCACGGATTCTTGGTCGGGCCGAGCCGCCGAATATCGATGCAGACATGAGCAGATTCATCCAAGTGGTCTTGCCCAGGTCGGCGTATGCCGGCCTTCTTCAAACTACTCTCGATGACGGTGGCGTCGTAGCGCAACCTTTGAGGATCACTTGGAAACGGCGGTGGTCTCAATAACGGGTGAGCGATCATGCCATGCCCGGTGGCGATGGGACGCTTCGGTCCAAAGGGCCGAATCCTCTCTAGCCGCGCGACACTTGTCGGCGGCGTCAGCCCTGCCATAGGTCCTGCTCGCCTTGACGTGACGCAGGCGTGAATATCGCCTTCGGCGGCTTCGATCACGCATCGAAATGAAGCGTCTGTGACCAGTTCGGGAAAGACGCTTCGACCGCAACGTAGTTTGTCCGCCATCTGGCGGCGACTGAAACCATCCTTACGCTCTTGTGCGCTAAAGTCATATCTTTTCACTACTTCACGGTTAATCCTGCTAAAAGTCTGGGGGCGATAGGCTTATGCCCAGTCTTCCCTTGGCCAGGAGCGCCGGACGGAGCCTGCTCCTGGGTCACAAGACTTGCCAGCTCATCAGGACACGTCGCTTCCAAAAGGGACGGGTTCGCGGTGGAGGGAACGTCTTCGGAAGCCACCTCCTGCCTGGCGATGGAATCGGTAACCCTTCAATTCGCGCGGGGCGTTCCGCTTCTTTGTCGGAAAACTGATGCAGGAAAGGTCCATGAATGCTCAATCTCCTGTCGTGTGAATCTAGACATGAACCCCTATGAAGTTCAGCTATTTGCTCCACATCATAGCAGTAGTCTTTGGCATCGGGACATCAATACTGTCGTCATGCGTGGCGATGAAAACGATGCTTACTCCCATTTGCGTGATCGACAAAGAGATCGTCACTTAAGTCGATTCTACCGCCGCGTCCAAAAGGCGGTCGGCTCATCTGGCAATAATCTCCTTGCCTCTTCCACACCATAGGCGCTGAGTCCCCAACCTCTGTTTTCTCCCGGAAAGAACGGCGGCTTGTCCGCCAGCAGCAACGCTTCCGTGGACCATCCGCAGAATCTCATTGATCCTTTTGTCTTGATTCTCTTTCTTCGCGAAACACTGGAACTTCTACACGGCTGATGGGTCAATGTTGAATTCGGTCTCGTGTCGATTCATAATCTTGATAAATGAAAGCGCGATCATTTTTCCTAATTTCCTCCGGAGCCATCAGTCATCCTGGTGAACGTCGACCAAATCAATATACTTCGGCTTTAAGTCAATGAGCCGCCGATGATGTTCAGCAATCGTTTGCCACAGCCAGAGCCCGATCAGCCTACCTCTCCCCGCGGAGGCCTTGAAAGGACACATCATGGAAAACATTACTTATTTGCTCTGTATCCGATATTTTACAAGTGTCTGCTGATGTCCATGAAAGTCCGGGCGCTCATCATATTCACGGTGAATCCCAACAACACAAACCTGCCGCGCATGCGGAAAAACGCTGGAAAATATGTTCAATCCGATGAAAGCCAATAAATCATCACGACCGTCAAAACAGGGGTGAGAGACAGCCTGCCACTCGTGGGCGAAAAGAAGAAACTGGGAAGGGTGAAACCACGCGATGATGAAGGAACTGCCTGCAGGAGATGAGGAGATGATGCTCAAAGTAGCAAACCCCGGACGTATGTCTGACGAATATCCATCGACGCACGGATCATCATAACCTGCACAGATTCTGGCGCGCAGAAGTATGATCGCCGCCGCAGCAGTGTTGATGACGAGGGAATAAGGTGAGTAGACTTCATATTCCATGATACAAAGCCAGAACGGCGTCATCGACAATAGATTGATGGCGTAAACAGCCTGCTGAGCGTTCTCTTGATGCGAAGGGACCTCTTCGACACCATCGAACTGCGTGAAAAAAATTACCCGTCGTCATGGCGGATAAAATTGATTGGGATCAACTGTGATCCTTCACCAGGATGATCAAAACATGGACAGGAGAAGTTTCCGACTCCGCCGGTCATACAAGAGGACCGGGATGGAAGCATGAAGATCCTTGACAGGGGAATAAGGCATGTCGGTCGTGGTTGGTGGAGACCCTTCGCAAGCGAGATCATCGTATTGTCGGTTACCAACCAAACCGGGGTCGATCATCGGTAGACGCAATGACTTTTCCTGAATATGGAACTGGTCAAAAGGTCGGATTCATTGGCGATGCTGACTCGCCAGGCCATAAGACCTGCGTCTATGGTCCGCGGCACCGGTACCGTGCTGATGCAGCGGAATAGAACAAAGCGGCTTGCCGCTACCTTCCATCCGATGAGCCGCACCGGACGAGTTTCCGAACGCCACAGTCCTCCGTTTTTCTCGGAAGGGTCAATCTGGAGGTTCACCACGCCAGGATATCTGTCTCCAGCGCGACACGGACTGAAACTGCTGCGACGCCGAAGTTCGCTAAGGCCGTGGGGAGCGTGCGACGACGATGGTGGATGAACTTTGATCGATAGAGCCAGCAGAGGCCCTGGGGCTCCTTCATGATGGCGATTTGATGGGTGGAAGGAAAGTCACCACCGTACTGATGCGATGAAAAAGAGCCGGGAAGGAGAAAGTTCGAGAAAAGAAAATCCAGGAATGTTGTTGATGACGGTAAGATAGAATTGTGGAGGATACTTAGAATAAAGACAAAGACAAGAGGAGAGAAGAAGGAGCTGCAAGGGCGAATAACGGAGAAACTCATGAACGCTTTGAGCAGCGATTTCCGCCTTTCCTGAACCGCTTTGGGTTTTGATCACGACGCGGCATTTTCATGAAAGAAAAGCCCCGAACGAAGCGATGAAAAACAGAGCTATGCACGGCGAGAGGAATGGTGGAATAAAGGCGCCACATATATGACGGCGTCATTCTTCACCATATTCTCTTCGATCGTGCGCCTGTCCTCACTCTGAGGAAACGCGAAAGAAACACTGGTTCGAATCGTGAGAGATGGGTTCGGAGGATTTGGGCTGTCTCGCTCGCTGGCAGATGGCAGCCTTTCATCACCACTCTGATACCACGATGCAGGCGGTCTGGCGCGCATCCTTGGGTTTTCGACCGAAATAATAGAGGTTTTGACGTGAATCACATCCGTCATTACCTGGTTTGACCAGAACTTCGGGTTATCCAAGGTTCACAGGCATTCGTCCTGTTTTTCGATCAGCTGCGTTTCGGGGAAGAAGATGAGAGACGTGACATTGATTGCATGAAGAATAAACCCTCAAGTCCTGATCGTCTCCTTACGGTCACATCACGACTAAGACGGCGCAGACAAGCATAATGATGCAGGCTGTTGGGTGACACAGCATATCCGTCCTAAATCTTCTAGCTGGCTTCTCGGTCAGCCGAGCTCTGCCAGCATCGTGCTATCTGACGCCGGTTTTACTTGAATATCATAACCAACCGAATACGTTAAAACAAACCGTAGCGGACACGCATGGTTGCGATGGTGCGCTGTCCGCCCGTTTTACAACTGATATGGACCAACGCCATCTGTACCACCTTTATTCAAACATCAAATTAATATCGTGTGAGCACCGGTTTACCACTCTGTAGTAATAAGCAAGATGCATCAAATACTTAAATCTCATTGTTGACCATGAACCTTTTGCCGCATATGGGTGAAGCCAATGCTTGTTCCTCGGTTAACTGTCGAAGCGTGGGCGGCTCGGATGCCAGCGATCAACCATGCGCATCTGTGGCACCTTGTCCATGTGCACCAGGTTCACGCCTCTGCCGGGATGCGCCTCCGCAGCGCAAGCCATTCCCGCTGAGGAAAACTAACGCCAGTCAACGCAATATGTACAATAACACTCGCGTTGCATCATTCGCTCCTTTACCGCAAACACTGTATATGACGAGTAAAGAAGAACGCGGTTACCACTGTTGACATACCACTGTCATGACCATATCTTCTTATCTGTTGGTATATCTGCGAATATACCCATCAATAATATATAAAATCGCTAACTATATTATCCTCTCAGATAAACTCCCCATTTTATCCAGTTTTCTTCTTCTCCTTTTCTTCTCCACCACCTGGCTCGAGCTCAATCCGAGCTGCCGTCACTTAAACCCGTGCTGCGTCATCCCAGCATCGCCGACCATGACCGCGGCGCCAGCGATGAGAGCGGACAGAGCCGCTACTGAGTGATGTGAACCCGTCATCCACGCTATGCCCAGAGCCTTCCGAGTCAAGCCGGGTCCCTCGGCCCCAGCAGGACGCTGTTCAGTGAGGTAAATCTCAATGGGGACCGCTCCGGGAACGATGTCAAGGCGACGATGCGGTGTAGATGAGTTGAGCTTTGTTACCTCTTTACCCTCTTTGGCCGCGGCCTCTTGGGACTCTTCGATCACGGCGCAGATGTCGCCCACATTCGCATCGATGGACGGATGTTGGTCAAATGAACACGGTAAACTCGGTCATAAGGAAGCGCACGGTTCCGCCTGCGGGCCGATGATAATGCACTCGTTTGGCGGTAGGCGTTGTGCGTGCGGACCATGGAACCGATGTGTTAAATTAATGGATCCGGTTTTCAATGGCGACTTCAGAGATACTCCCGCATCCAGTCAGCCGATGACACTCCACAGTCCAATAACGGTAGCGACATAACATTACGGCTGTACTTCAGTCCAGCTCCGGGTCAATCGTGGGTCTTGCCGGGGTCCGGCCGCGGCGATCCGGGTGCTCCCACGGCCCGGCGCCGATCGGCCCGCAACTGAGAGTCTCCACCTTCATCCTCGTTGGTGTATTCAACGGTTCATATATACTTCGCTGCTGACCGGCTGACTAACTTGTTGTTCTTGTTATTCTTGTTATCCCTGCTATCGTTGCCTATGAGGAAACCTGTCTTGCGGAAAACGTCATCTCGGGAAAACTTGTCCTCCTGCAAAACTTTATCCTCGGAAAAGAGGCAGGAAAGGAAGGTCTCCTGTTTTTCCCTGGGAAAAGCGGAGTTGACAAAGGTGATGGTCATTTTCCTGATCCTGCCTCGTCGATGTTCAAATCCAGGCCATGTCGTGCTGCCCACAGCCCTGTCAGCCCGTGTCCGTGGACACACACGGCAGCCAGGCCGCTTCAATGGGCCAACCGAGGAGTGGTCGCCAGCAGCTCGGCGGCGCCTCGATTGCGCGGATGCTTTAGTCCAGATTGAGTTCACTGCCGCTAGCTGAAGGTGACCAAAGACGAGGGTCTCCACAGAAAGGATTTCTCCGAACCGTAAGCGACCCGCAAAATGACCTTCTCTTCTTGACGACAGCGACGCATTTGATGGACGGATGGGCGAAATCCATCAGAAACCGTCAGGTCCTCTCTCGGGAGAGGCTTGGCCGCATGCGCCAGTGGCGCAGACCAGGGGTGACCGCAGCGCACGGTCAATACCTCGACTTGGCGGTAGTACTCGATGACAAAAGCCTCCTCCAGGTTGTCTATGACGTGACGGCCGCGAACGGGCGCCATCCGTGAGTCATAGGTCACCTATGGTCAATTCCGCGCTGAAAGGCTTGCCTCGATGTCCGCTCTCTAGTCCCGGCGCCTGCAAAGGTCAAACATATCGACCGCGGCAGGAATCTCCCGTTCTGGCTCCGCAATGGACTGGGCCTAGGCCCGTGGCCGCATGCGAAAACCGTCTTGGCTGATATTTCCGTTCATAGTGTCATATCGTTACTGCATGGGCGCTTGCCCAATCTTTCAAAGACGAAGTGGCACTCGGCGCATAAGTGAAAAGAATTGAAAACGTTGAAATTCCATACCGTTCTCAGAAAACTATCATGCCAATTGCCGCTTTCATTTCCCAACCTTCGTCGCTTTTCGTCGCGCTTCACAGCCTCGTTCGACCATCGGCGATCGCGACAGTCCTCATCGGACTGCTGAGGAAACCCGGTAACTTTCGGCACCAGCCACGGACAAGGGCGCTCATCACCTGCCGTCTATAAAGGGTACGCACATGACCGGGTGTCGATCGCTCTCCTTCTCCGCGATAAAGACCTGCCATCCACCGTGCGATTGAAGAATTGAACCGATTCCCAATCTTCCAGACCACTGATCGTGACGCTGCGCTATATATTCCACACGATCACGCCACTGCGGGGTGGGCCCGGATCGTAATAGACGCGCCCGTGCAGGGTCTTCTTATGTCACAGAGTCCTGCAAAACGGTAAAGCCATGGCGAGGCATCCTGACGAGAGCAGCGCGACTCTGCGCGGAGATCGACGCTGAGCCGCACATAAAGACACAGGGCTGCCCGCTGCTCGCCAATCCGGCTGAGCCATACCACTGAATCGGCTGAACTCGGTTGGCCGCGTCAAGCGAGGTCTGAGCCAGGCAGCTACGTCGCGGCCAAATCAGAGAATCACCAAAACAACGCAGGATCGAGGAAGCAGGTGGAAGCTAGCTGGCAGAAAAGCGACTTCCGGCAGAAGAACAACGGAACTTCACCGAGATCGTCTGCCGTGACGAGGCTTTGGGACAAAGCGATAGACGGCGAAACTCTTGCGAATTCACTCTCGCGTCTGACCGGGCGGGACCGGAACGTACTGGGCAAGAAATCGCACGATCTTTGGAAACGTCGGGCTCGGCAGTATATGAATGCTTTCGTGGGTTGCGGAGATCGGATGGGCGGTTTTCCGACTCGATGCTTGGAAAGCACAGATTACCGGAAGTACCGGTTTTTGAATGCACGGCCCTCCGGAAGAATGGCCCCTCGCGTAGCACGGTCCAGCTTCACGGCATGCCGTATCCAGCTATACGCCCGCCAGACCGGCCGCACTCTCGTGGCTGAAAATCGAGCGGTTTTTCAGTGCCGGGCTGGACCTGCCGCCGCGAAAATAATCGTTCTGAACCGCCGCCACGCCGTAAAACGCATAATCTGGCCCGGCAGCAGCAGGTGATAAACTCAGCATACGCAATCGAGTCTATAAGGCGGGCGGCAGGAGGCGCTCAGTGGAAAATTTCAGCCGGATAAAGTGGAGACAGTGGCACTCCTAACGCAAATGAAAATTCAGAGCAGCGGAATTCCAACGTTCTCTGTTTGATGCTTGCGTTTTGTACCACTCGCTAGACAATCAACGCTCTACCTCTCAGAGACCAAGTCCTCAGCAGGCGGGCGGGAGAAGCTCCAAATGGTCGCCCCGGTCTGGTCCGCAGGACGGTGTCGCGTCGTGCACCTGCCGGCGAGGCATGCGGGCCAAATTGGTCTCCCTCGTTCCTGCACCAGGCGGCGCAAGGACGGGCGTCAGGCGGGTCGCCAGCCGGTGTCGGCCCACGCCATGTCTACGGGCGAGATCGGTCACATCAAGGGTGATACGACGTTTCTTGCCCAGGTCGCGACACGAGCCACCCTGAATATCGACGAGTCCCAGACCACCTCGCTCGCGGGTCAGAGGGTTGAAAGACGATCATATCGTCAAAGCGGTTGAGGTACTCCCGCTTGTGAGGTGGGCGCTGTGCCGGCGTCCGCGACCGCGCTCTTGCGTGGTCGGCGTCGGGCCTGAGTCACGCAGAGCTGGGAGCGGTTTGGAAAGTGAGGATGAGGATGAATGGTGTTCTTGAAGTCCTGCCGTCCGGCCCTTGGCCATCGGTCGAGCGACCGCATCATCAAGACCTGCAGGAGCATCGAGGAACCTCCGGGTGTGCCTTTTCCACCTCGCGTCGAAGAGGAACGACGGAGTGGACGGGACGGCGAACGGCCTCGGTCGGCAGCGCCTTCCATCGCCATAGCCGATAACAGCCAGGGCGGCGCCGGTCGAGGCAGGAGACGATTCCTTTTCGCTGCTACGCATCATGTGTCGATGCGGACGATGAGCCCTTTTCATCGTCAAAAGGAAGTCCGGCCAGAGACGCTTCACCCGGCTCGGTCCTTGCCCGCGCGCGGTCCGGCCCAGGAAGGAAGCGCTGGCGGTTGCGGTCGAGTCAGGAGATACTGGCGCGAGGCGGCGAACGGCGTCGGAGACGGCGGCGACCGCTTCAACTTCTGTAGCCCGCTGCAGACCCTGCTTCCGCCATGTGCAGGGCTATCGCGTTCTCGCCCTGCCGTCGGGCGGCACGATGCCGGTCCGGAGGAGACGATGGAGCGATGGAGTCAGCGTCGCGTGATCGGGGACCACCATGGAGCTCCTGGGCTGATTTCCCGTCCGGGCCCGTCGCGGCGGTCTCCGCGGAAGCGCTGTCACTCAGCGGCGGCGCTCCTCCGGTTGCGGGATCTCGCCAGAGGATGCGGGAGGCGTGTTTCCCAAGTCCCCTCGCGGGTGGCCCATATCGGCCTGGTACCCGCGGTCCGTCCAGCGGCGCGCAAAGTCACCGACTTTGTTTGTGACCGGCCTTCTCACGCAGACCACCGGGCGTTCAGCCCGGCCAGTTTTCACGGGTGTCGGCCAGCTCAGATTGGATCTCATTGGCCAGCGCTCTGAAGCCGTGTCCACGGACTTCTTCCATGGCTGCATATCCACACTCCATTTCAGGCAGGTCGCGCAGCGTTGCAGCTCATCGATCCTCAGGCTCGGAATCCAGTTTCATGCCGCAGGTGGGCGGCGGCCTCGTCCCGCAGGTCGATGGCCTTGTCCGGCTAACTGACTTTGGTCCGGAAATATAACGGTTGGACAGGTGGCTGCCGCCCACGAGGCGTCGTCGATCGGTCGCACAGCGAGTGAGCTTCCGTAGCGCTGTTTTGCGAGCCGCCGAAGGATGTGCCACCGTGTCCTCACGCTGGGCTCCCACGAATGCCTGTTGGGACCCTGCACGCTCTCCAAAAGCCGGGTCTTTCTCGATGTTCTCCCGGTACTTCGGCATCCAGGTGGTGGCACCGATCCAGACGCACCCAGCTCGCCGCGGGCCAGCATGAGCTTACGCTGTGCTGTCGGCGTCATGGATCCTTCGCGTGGCGGCACGATGGTATGGTTCGTCGATGAAGGTGATATGATGCGGCCGTCGGGCTTCTTGATTTCGTCCCAGACCGGCCTTCATGCGCCTCTTCAGGTCGCGGTATTTGCTGCCAGCCGCCATGGAGCTCATGTCCCAGGAGGCGATCTTCTTGTCGCGCAGACCGGTAGAACATCGGCCACCGCACACGTTGGGCCAGGCCTGCACTGACTGGCGAGTGCTTGCCCGCCGGGCTCGCCGATGAGGACAGGGTTGTTCTAGTGCGGCGGAAGGATCTGGATGAGCGGCGGATCTCCAGATCGCGGCCGATGACCGGGTCAGTTGCGCTTCCCGGGCCTTTCGCTCCGAGTCGGAAGAAGTCGGTGGAAGGCCAGAACGCCTCCCGGGCTGTAGGCGTCAGAGCAGTACTGGAGGCGCGCTTTGGCTCACCGGAGCTTAGATGGCGCACGCGCGAGGGCTTCCACAGCTGCGTCCCACTGGCCGGAATCTCGCTACACGTCACTGGCAGCGATGCCCGTGCAGCAGCAGGTGTGTTCAGTGGACTGCTATTCGTCCTCAGGCCCTTCTGTCTGCAGGCGGAGACAGGTGACACTGGGAAAGTTGACGACTGCCATCAGGAGCTGGGCGGTGGCTGAACCGCTGGCGGAAGGAAGCTGCCCAATGCCCGTCGGGTTTGAAGCGGGCGGACTGTGGATCGGCCCCATGTGGCCTGGACTGAGCCTCAGTTTTGACCACGCTATGCTTGGCGAGAGGAGATCCAGCAGAGTAGAGAGGTTCCACCTGGGATTTCACATGCGGAAGCAGAGTGGATGTAGCGTCGCCGAGGCGCTACAGAGCCCAGGTCGTATGCCTACGTTCATGTGTTTCTCCTGATGCACTTGGGTTTTACCTCTAAGCGGATTAACCACGGGAGGATAGGATTACAAAGTTGAGTTAAATCGGCTCACTTTGAGACCGTCGTCCAGCGGCTTGTTGAACAATCGTCAACGAACCGGTACGGAATCGTAGCCTAAGACTACACTTGGCCGCAGGCCAAAGCGTGAAGGCCTGGTTGGACCGCCCATTGTGGTCCGACGCGCACGCCGAAACCGACGCCCGTCCTTAACTCCACCCGCAGGGCGATGGGAGCGACCAGCTCGAGCTCAGAGGCGACGGCGACGCCGAGGATCATCGTACGGAGGGCTGCCCGCCAAAAGGGCGGGTCGAGATTTCTCGTTCGCGCTCGAGATAATGAGTCGGCGTCTGGCCGACGAAGGTCGCCAGCCGGGTTTCCCAAAGGCTTTGACTGGACCTCCTGTTCCCGAGTGACCGAGCACCGGTGGGTCACATCCAAACGACGTGGTGCAGTGTCCGCATGTCCGTGGCACGCAGCCTGCGCGCGGCTTCCGGGATCATTGATGATGATGGTCTCCGTCACTGAATTATATGCCATTGCCGGAGCACAGTCAGGACCCCTCCATCAGGACCGGGGCTTGAAAGATCCGGGATGATGGGCGGCTCTGCGGATCGCCTCAGCACATCGGTCGGGGTCCGGTGGCCGGGACGTCAATAAGCTGGTCCCAATTCTTTGACCGCCTAGCAGTGATGGCTCCGGCTGCATCAGGAAGAATGCAGGAGAGCCGCTTTCGGGGGTTTCTTGGCGCAGAGCGCTCGCGTTTTGAGGGGACTCTTGATGAGATTCCCAGACTGGTTTCGGATTTCCCTCTCCCGTCTTTGTGAGCTCAGCCTCACGGAAGCTCGCATTCCCGACCGTGATCGTGGAAGCCATTGCATGTCGCGAAACTTTTGTGAGGCCATCAGGTCTCTTCGGTCTTCCCACAGGAAGGCCAGGCGACTGTCCTTGGATCTCCTCCGACAGAAAATCAGACAAGTCCCGGCTGTGCTATGGCGGGTCGCGACACTCCTCCGGGACATTCCAGAAAACGCGGGAACACGAGGTCGCGTAAGTTCCACTAGGTCAGAGATGGCCAGGGCATCGTCGATGCCGGTCTCCTGAGAGGAAAATCCTCGGAGAGAGAGTCGCGCGGTCCTTGCTTTTGTCGCTGATTTCCGGTTGATGTTATTTTTCGCTTCACTCTAACAACCACGTGACGGATACTTCGTCGTGACGGTTGTCTCTGGACGTGACGACTGCACTTCACCGCACAGCTCTGTAACCGCCGCCTGCGGCTCCTCCGGCGAGGTCCAGGTACGTCGTCAGCCTGTTACAGCTGGCCTGGGGGCGGAGGAGATCGGCCGATGCTGGCGTCTGATGGAGGTGGGATTCGAAGAAGTCGAAAATAACTTCTGCAGGCCGGTTCAAAGGTATCCACACCGCGGCGGTGCCAGGGTGGCAGGAGGCGGACCGAGTGGGCGGTGGCGTTCCCCAGTGAGACCGGCGGTGATCGCCTGCATGTGCTCCACGTTTGACGAAGGCGGCTTCAGCTGGCGGTCTGCCTTCAGGGAATCGGTCAGAATCTTGGCAGCCTCGATTTACCGGGATGCAGGTGAGCTGCGCAGGTAGCTTCTTCCCTGCGTGGCCAGGATGAACTGCGGGCGATGTCGGACGCACTTTGGGACGAGGTAGGGGCCGGAAGAGATTGGTCCCATTCGTCCGCATTGCCCGCGCGCGTGGGCGGGTTCCAGTGAAGCAGTTCAGCTGGGGCCGTGCCATGTCCGCCTGCACTTCCAGAGTGCGTCAGAAATCACTTGAAATCAGCCTTGCCCGTGGACAAGGTGTTGAGTGGAGTTCCCGGTCACCTTTGCGAACTGGCGCTGCCCCCATCATGTTGAATCATGCGACGGACGACGGGTCCAGTTCCTGCCCTCCAGTGGCGAGACACCTTGCCATCAAGGGTCGCTTGATTTGATTTTCTTGTTGTACCGAGGAGCGCGAATGGCGGAGAAGGCTTGCTGAGCCTGCGCATGATGAAGAAAGCCGTCCGTTAACGGTGATGTTGGCGTCGGCCACGTTGGACTTTATGTTGGACAGAGACGAAATCAGCGCCACCTTTGCGGAGACAGATCTTCGGCGACAGCCTGCAACTTGGTGGCCGGATGGTCACGTCCAAAGCCAGTGTGTCAGCCCTTGTCCTGACGACGAAGACGCCGGTAGCCGATTATCCGGCGCCGGCATCATAGAAAGGTTACTTTGGTCAGGTGGGAGCCTGCTCTTGGTCGCGCAGCCAGGCAGTGCAGGCGGAGAGGCCCACGACGGTCTGGCGGCCACCGCCGTGACGGCAGTCTTGAAGGGACGAGGCCCCACGCCAGCCGGCTGGCGCCGACACACTCTCCGGCCAGCCGCGAAGGACCCTCTCCGGGATGAAAATGAAAAGAATGAGAAAGAACGACCGCAGACGCTGTTTAATCGTGAACATGCCTGCTCCCCATGTCTAGCCATAAGCTTGGTGCTTTCAAGACGGCAAGGACTGGCAGAGACAGAAAGGTCCGACCGGCCGCTTACGCATAAGCAGAATCATCCTTTCCGCTGATCGCGCAGGTGCCACGCGTTGCTAAGCAGGGGTCCATTTTTCCCCTAGTGAACAAAAGTCTACATCTTGTCAGGGAGCGGTGACGGGCAGGAGCCCCAGACCATTCCTCGAAGACCTGGGCGGCGGCGTCATTGAGCTTGAGACGGGCTGCGGCGCGGGCGGGTTCGGGATCGCTGGCGACCTTGATGGCCTGAGAGACGTCGGCGGTTGAGGCCTCCTTCTCGGTCAGCGCTGCAGGACCACCCGCTCGGCCGCACCACTGGTGATACTGCCGGCCGGGTCCTCCAAGTAATGGGCCAGGCGATGAGGCTCGTTCAGATCGGCGGCGGAGGCGACCACGGACGGGTAAAGGGCCAGTTGGGCCAGAATCTCGGAATCCGCCTCGGTGTCCAGCAGGCTCAGGTCGGCCCCGCCGACCGTCAGACCGGCCGCGGCGGCGTTCGGTCCACGTTCTTGGAACGAGGCGTGGCATATGCGCGTGAGACCGGGTTCTCGTTGCTGTGCTGGGACAGGAGGTCCGGATCGATGTCGATGTTCTGGGTGCGTGGAAGTGCGTTCCAGCGAATAGCGGGCCGCGTCCACCCCGACGACCCCGACCAGGTCGTCGATGATGACCACGTTGCCGGCGCGTTTGCTCATGCGGACCGGCTGGCCGCCCTTGACCACATTGACCAACTGGCCGATGGGGATCCGTTGTGGTTGGGCTCGTCCCGAGCGGCGCAGACGCCCCTGGAGCCGGTTCACATATAGCATGATGGTCGGCCCCAGCATGTAGATGGCGATGTCGGCTGGGCTCTTGTTTGCGGTGACGCTTGTTCCAGTAGTGACGATGTCGCCCATGATGTCAGGCAAACGCTTCCCGTCTGGATCTGATGATGACCGGTCCTGTCATCCCCATACTTGGTGGACTTGAACCAGGTGACTTTCATCCTTCCGATAGATGTCCCCCAGATCCTTCAGACGCTGGAAGGACGCGTCCACTCCCCATCTCGTAGACGGGTTCTCACAGGGAGACGTCGAAGTTGACCCGGAAATCGGCCGCGGACTGCTCTGGTCTCTGTCAGAACATCATGGCGCGGCCCGCTTGCGAACTCTTCCGGTGCTCACTGTCGCCTTCGCCCAGGCTGACCATCACGCTCCTTGCCGCCATCCACCGCAGGGAAGACGTCAATGCCTCAGCCTGGCCTGGTCAATCCTCACTGGGCGATTTCGTCAATATAAGCGCCCTTGTAACCATCGGCCGGGCCGCACCTCCTCCCCGGCAGCAACCAGGACTTGGCGAAACGGTTGATCTGCTCGCCGTGGTCGTTGAAAATAATACTCGACGCGGATCAGCAGGCGCCGTTGGCCTGCGGATACGGGCCAGGGCGTCGTGATGGCCGCCCGATATGGATGGGGGCGTGGGGTTGGCGAGAGACGAATTCAGGTTCAGGGTTTTGTCACTGCAGGTGGTCATTGGTTCCAGCGGCCTTTCCGTCCAGAATCGATCGACGATTTGAGAAGCCGAGCGGCGTTCAAAGTGATGTTGATGAATCAGGGCCAGCTACTTCCACGGAGGCGATGCGGGTCCGCCTGCAGAGCCTGAGCGAACTTGAGCCGAAGTCGACATGCCGGCCTTCTTACCCAGCTGCATGGCGATATGGTCGCCCAGTCGCCATGGACCCGGTCTTTGGGGCGCATAACGGCGATTTTGTCTTCGCGAATCATCTCATTGGCCAGTTGACCGGCCTGTCCGGAGGCCACCAAGTCGTGCGCGGTGCGAAACAGCTGCAAAGTACCCTAGGATTCATTCTTGTTGGTTTACAGTCAGCGGCACACCGCCTTCGGCCTCTCCGACAGGACCGAAAAGACTTTAAAAACAATAACAGAGGTTGGGAGAGAGAAGACCCTGATCCCCGAGAAAGAAGGACTGTAAAAAAGTGGGCAGAAGGTTCGAACCTCGACCTTCTGTTCAGAACAGACGCTCTATCCACTGAGCTACCAAAACCCAGAACAAAAGACGCGAGACGTCGACGCCCCGCATCGGATGCACTCCCTACTCTAACCCATATCACGGTCAGCGACATGGCCGTGACACAACTTCAACCTCGGGCCTTCATTCCCAGGCCTGTCTGCCTTTCCCGGCGAACAGTCCGAGGAAAAAAGCATCAGCTGGTCTTTCTCCCTCTCCCGCACTCCATCTTCCAAATCCCACCCTCGCTCCCGGGAGGTCCTATCCTCGCTCCGGACCTCTCCATCCCCCGAAGAGCGAAGAGCCCTAACGGGTCCCAGCACACGGCGATAGACAAGTCGCGAGTAGGGCGTTGGTGGGCGGAAGCCATATAAATGAAGCCATGACAGACGCTGCGCCCAGCGCCTCGACTCGAATACGATCGTCAGTTTTTCTGCAGCCCCGCCTGGCGACCCTCACCGTCGGCGAACAACCCAGCCTTATCATCCAGAGCTACTACGTGCGCAGAGACCGCTTCGCCCTACGGGTCGGTCAACGCTATGGGTCCCGCCTGGACTGGACGACGGGCTGACTACAGGCCTTGGACCGGTTCCGGACCAGTTCGCCATCGCCACCGTCTGCCGTGAAAGCGCCTCCTCAGCGGGACACGCTACGAAGCAGAGCGGGAGATTGGCCCGGCATCGCCTGGAGCTGATCAAACGGGAGGCAGGCCGTGAAGACGCGCTACACCGCCTGGATCGGCGAAGACGGGTGGAATCTGGACGTTTTCAGCGGGGACATTTCCCTTGATCTGCGCTGAAGCTAAACGGAACAAGCCAGTGATCAACCTGCTCATCCCGATTTCTGCGCGACGGAAATCACCGATGACTGCCTCAACGACGGCCTGGCCCGAGCACCCCTACAGCCAATGGAAGGACGCTTTCTTGGCTGAGCTGGAAAGGAAAGGCCCGCGCTTCCATGAAGGATTCGGGGTCAACCGCACGGCGGCCATCGACTGAAACTGAAACCTGGCTCAGCGCGTCAGTACGCAAGCGTGGCCAGGCGCATGCGAGCACACCCTTTCATCCGGTCGCCTCAGGAATGGCGAAGTATTCCAAGACCGCTGGCGGACGGCATCAAGTCTCGGGTCTCCCTTGTGCCCTCTGCAGGAAGTCGAGCAGGCGGGAGAAGGCGTCATCCAGGTGACCGCCGATCATGTCCACATCGGCCGACATCCAACTGGGCCTGCACATCATCCGGTCTGTCCCCCGCGGCGCTTCGTCGGTCCTCAGATCCGCCTGACCGTTGCGGGCCAGCAGGGCGAGACAGCATGTTCCGGCGGCGACGGTCGTGGGATTGGATTCCATGATTTTGGCGTAAGCGGCGGCCTGTTCGTATTGACCATCCTGGGTCAGCTGATAGGGCCTGCTCATGGCTGCGCGGGACTGCGCCGGCCGCAGGTTGAAAGAGTCGCCAGAGGCAGCGGACGAGTCAGGAACTCCTTCCCCGGCGCTCGTCGCCGCTCTTCTCCATGTGGGGGCGGTGCCGGTGATGCCCGGCCTCGCTGGGCGACGGAGACCAGCTGGGGCCATCTGGTCTTCGATCCGAGTCAGCTCTCGTCGGCATCCTTGCACGATTGGCATGGGCCGTCCTCCCATCAAGGCGCACAAGGCCAGGGCCGTGGACCCAGCAGGCCTGCACCACTTGGGGATTCGTGGCAATGTCCATCCGGACCAGCGCATCTGCCCTTTCATCCGGTCCACGACGCCAGCCAAGCGGAAGCCAGGTCGAAGTAACGCTCATCATCCGCCTGCCAGAGCAGAAGCAGGGATGGGATAGGTGGCGGACATACGGACCATGGACTCGAAAACCGGCCGTCATCACATCCACGCAGCCGCCCGCGGCGAGCCCTCCTTCTTGCCCGGCAGGGGCCTCAGGCTTATGCTGAGGGATTCCAAATCAACGGCTCCGGCCAGATTCATCCCGGCCAGGAACGCTGGGCCTGGGCCCGGCGGGATTGATTCATCCATCGAATGCCTCTTTCTTTTTCCTTTATCGCCCGGGCCGCAGGCAGCGCCGGCTTGTCTGATAGCCGGAACGGCAGGCGCGCTAGACCCGCCGCTTCGGAAGAATTCACAGGTCGCCAGCCGTCACTTTCAGCTGGACGGGGACGGGGACCTGCTCGGATCCCACGCACCTGATCACCGTATTGGTCTTATCCCCTTGAAAAGGAACATACAGGGCGACCACGTTCACATAATCCGCCTCGATGGACTGCTTGCCGTCCTGCTGGCCGAAGAGGCCTTCTCGAGTCGGAGATGGGCAGGACTTGCGGTCTTTGCCGGCGGTGCGGGTCCAGGTGGAATCGATTTCACGCGATCACCAAGGCTCTCAAGGTAGGCCTTGGAAGCGTTGGAGGTCCGGACGTGACCAGCACGCGGATCGCCCCCTTCCTAAAAGCTGTATTCTGCCGCTGGCTGCCGCCGTTCTTCTTGATTCCTGGTCGATGACGGTGGTCAGTTTCTGCATCTCAGTGCTGAAAGCGTCTTTGTTGAACTTGGAAGCGTTCGAGGAGGAGGTCCCCTTCTGCAGGTAATCGGCGTAGCCTTCTACCGCCTCCTGGGGTCATGATCAGCCCATCCTCGTCGGCCAGTCCCCTCATGATTGGGGTGATTGGTCTCCGAGGATTTGGCCGTGGCCGGGGCCTGAATGGCGAAAGTCGGCATGGTCACGCCATGGAAGCATGACGGACCAAGCCCCAGAGCTTGTAGTTGGTGCGGGCCGAGTCCTGGGAGAAAACCAGGATCCGGGCCGTCTGCCTGTCTTCGGTCGGGCTGGTGATGGTGTAGAGGGACCGGGGCCAGCGGGACTCCACGGGGACGACCAGCTGCTGGTAACCGGTGGGGATGGTCGCGGCCGGGTCCAGTTTCTGGTGGCCTTGGCGATGGTGAGCTGGGCCGTCGAACAGCCAGCTCCGGACCTTCGGCGTATTTGCCAAAGCGTCCACGTCCTGATTGGCGTCAGCGGAGATCACGTTCTTGATGACCCGGGACCGGATCTTTTCCTCCTGGGTCAGGGTGACCACGGAAGTCTGGGACAGGTCCGATTTCTTCGGCTCGGGGATGCTCCCGCAGGCTGCCAGAAGCGACAGTGGCCACGCTCAGGCAGGCGGTGATGATTTTGGGGAATCGCTGGAATCCTCTTAGTCATGGTTTTCCTCCTGCTGGGATCCGTCTTCTTCTTCGCTCGGGCTTTCTTTCGGATTTTTCCTTCAGGCTTTCTTCTGGATTTTCGCCCCGGATCGATCGGGTTTCCTTCTGCTCGGACCGCCCGTCCCGCCCTGCCTGTTTTCCTGGGCCAAGGCTTCGGCTGCCGCCGCTTCCACATTGGTGATGGACGAATCCGGATTGCTGAAGAGGTCCTTCTTGACGGCGGCCTCCTTTTCCTCGGCCAGGATGTCGACTGTGTTGTCCTCAGGCGGCTGGGAGTTCTCCGATTCCATCCGGGCCAACCAGGCGGACATCTCGTCGAAGGAAGCGGTAGCCGTTTCGGCGGCCTCAGCTTCGTTGGCCTCCGACCCGGCCCCAGCATGCCGGCCCGCATTCTGCTGGGCCAGGTGGGAGCTGCCCGTGGTATGGTCGCTTTTCCTTCCTCTGGCCTTCATCACGATGTCCCGGGCGGACAGGCCGGCTTCCTCATCGGCCGGCTTGTCGGACAGGGCGGCCAGGTTGGCGACCATGTTGGCCTTGGTCGGATCGACGATGGACGGCCCTTCGGACGCGCCTTCGCCTTCCGCGTTGGAGAAGGCCTCCTGGGCGCTGAGGGACTTGGTGCTTTTTGCGACGTTTGAAAGGCGAAAGCCGGAGGAAATTTCCTGGGGGTCGGCGTGGGAGGGACCTCTTCAGGCCGCTGGTATTGGGCTTTCTTCCGCCCAGCCAGAACGGCCGTCGGGGTAAGGTCTTCTTCCACCGCCTCTTCGTTCGGCTATGTTCTTCTTGATCCAGACGCCGACGTTTGAAGGTGGCCAAAAGGGTGGCGGACAGGAGGGCGAGCAGGGCCAGGACTCCGGCGGCCAGATACCAAGGCCAGGCCAGGTTGGGCATGGTCGTGCGGTGCCACCGCTGGTCACGGAGGTCAACGGCTGCGGAGGAGATGATGATGGACTGCTGACGAGATCCGACAGGAGTCTCGGTGACGGTCCAGTTGCAGGTGACCTTTTCCCAGAGATCGGAATCCTTGAAGGAGATGAAAATCATCCCCTGAAAGGCTCATCCGTGCCAGGGCTTCCCTTAGCCTTGGACCTTGGACTTAAGATCGGACAAGGAGGACAAGCCGGTCAGAACGGTGACTTTGTTGTTCCCCACATGGCGGCTGCGTCCCGGGCACGACCGACAGCCAAACAGACTTGGCATCGGCCGAGGCCTGGGCCGTGACCTCAGGCAGGACCCATTGACGTTGGCCACCCATCAGCCGTATAGACCAGGCTGGTGGTCTTCATTGCGGTTTTTCGCCTCCAGATAAGGTTTGAGAGCCCAGGCGGTGCTGTAAGACTCCGAAGACCAAGTTGATCACGGCCGCGAAGAAGAAGCAGCGACGATACGCCATGCGGACTTTCTTCCTGGTCAGCTTTGATGTCCAGACCCTTCGCTGACTCCGGAGGAAGAAGCGGAGGAGCCGTCCGGACTCATGGTCGGATGCATGCTCGGCGGCTCTCAGGTCCACTCCAGCCCCTTCGTTCTCGGCGACATCCGCGGCGCTCCTGGTCGGAATCGCTCCGAGGATTCCCCTTCAGCGGGATCCTGGTCCAGCAAATCCTGTTCTCTACAATTTCCACCTCTAGTTTCACCTCGGTTTCGTCCTTGGTTCCATCCTTGGTCTCATCAAGAATTCGTCTTATCGTTTTCCACTGTGAGGCTCCTGACTCGTACGTAACGGAACCATTCTAGCGGATAAGAGCACAATTCCACACACAGCGGATAAACCCCTTCCTCCGGCCCCTTCCTCATGCTACTGGTAACTATCGTCACCGACGACACTCCATGCTCAGGGCAGGTGCGATTCACTGGCGGTGGAGCCCCGCGACCCGCAGCGGCTGACGGTGGAATCCCGGGGCCAACGGTATGGTCCGGATGAAAAGAAACGAGTAGAAATGAACACCAATCATTCCACAGGAACCGACCCACGAAAAACGGATGGTCGACGGCGCATCGCCTTTATGCGCTTTTTGTCGCTCTGGGGCAACAACCTAGAGCTTCTTCGCCATCCCTTCCCCCTCCTTTCCCTTCCCTCAACACTGATTTCATGGGGTCATCTGCCTGATTGCCTTCGCTTCTACGGACCCCGCGGCTGGAGTCACGGTCAGCATCCTCACTACGTCCCCACCTCTTCTCCAACGCCCTGTAGAGGCTTTGCATTGAGCCATGGCCCGTCGTGATCCTTTTCAGCCTGACCGCCACGCTGATCTACCAGAGGAACAAGACCCGCCTCGCAGGCGGCCACTGGGCTGGTCGTCCGGCGGGATCTTGGCGACCATCCTGGCCTTGCTGCTCCAACCTGGTGGTCACCCCCTCTACTACCACGTAACGTCATGCGTACGTCGGCATGATCATCCCTTCTACCTGCCTTTTCAACCTGGCGAAGATGGGTCTGAACGCCGTCATCACCTTCCTCTGCACAAGCCCCGTCTCCTCCTGGCGAAGAAGGCCCTGTAAGCATGCCCTCCCCTCCCGGCCTTTGAGCCGACCTCTCCCACGTCTCCCTGCTTCTACCCTGGTCAAGATCAAGCGGCCTTGCGGGACCTGAGTCGACCATAGAACAGGGCAATGGGTGGCGATCATGGGGGACAACGGATCCGGCAAAACCCTTTATCCAGGATCCTGTCCGGCCTGTCCCATCGAGATTCCAGCCAAGTCAGGCTTTTGGGATCGACCGTTTTCGCTGACGGCCAGGTCGACTTCGATTCCTATGACCAGGTCCGCCCGCATCAGCATCGCTTTTCAGAATCCACAGATACAGATCGTCCTCCAGTCTGGTGAGACGACATCGCTCGGACCGAGAAACCCTGGGCTGCGGCGAAATCAGCCGGCGGGTGGACTCGTCCTTGCGGGCGGTGGACATCGCGGACCTGGCCATGGCCGATCCTTTGGACCTGTCGGGCGGCCAGCAGCAGGGGTGACCATCGCTTCGGCCCTGGCCATGGAACCGGACATGCTGATCTGGACGAGCCCACCGCCATGTTGGACGCCCAAAGGCCGGCGGGAGTTGATGGACCGTTGCGTCTCTCCGCATGAAGGCGGGTTGACCATCGTCCTCATCACCATAACCGTTACGAGGCCCTGCAGACGGGGACCCCATCGATGACCATGGTCCGGGGAACGGTGGTCTCGGACCGGAAAATAGGGTCCTCTGGGGGAAGTCATACCGGAGGGCGGCTCAGACCAGGTCAAGGCGATCGGATCAGGTCAGACCATCGGTTCTGACCAGAGTCATGGGCCCGACCAGGTCATCGACCCTCAGGCCCTTTGCAGGAGGGAATCCCCGTCATCCTGAGCCCAGACCAAGACCAGCCGGACTTCCGGCGACCCGGTCCTGACGGCAAGGGCCTTTCTACCGCTATCGATCCGGGACCGACGACACCTCAAACTCCTGTCCTTATCCATCCAAGCCGAAAATTCATCGCCCTGTGCGAGAACGGGGCTGGAAAAATCCACTGCTCATGCCATGCTCCTGTGCGCCTGGGATAAACCCAGCGCGGGCCAGGTCCGCATCCACGGACTCAACCCTTTCGCCCGCAAGAACCGCAAAGATATCCGCCGCCATATCGGTTACGTGATGCAACATCCGGAGAACCAACTTTTCGCCGATACCGTCGCCGAAGACATCGCTTACGGACCCCGCTGCCTGGGGAGCGACGGCGATCAGGCCGCGGCGGCAGCGGCGCTGGAGACCGCCCGCCTGCTTTCGATCGACCATCTGCTGGACCGACATGGGACCTGTCCGGCGGGGAAAAACGGATGGTGGCCATGCCGAGCCTTGGCCAATCGCCGACATCCTCCTTTTGGACGAGCATACGGCCGGCCCGGGATGCCGCCACCTCCCAGCCTCCTCTCCCTTTTGGATAGGCTGAATGGCGAAGGCCTGACCATCATCATGATCAGTCATGATTTGGCCGACGTCGCCGTCCACGCCAGCCGGGTCCTCTTCCTGCAGGCGACGGGCAAGGACGACAAAAGATGAAGAAGGGCTCCGGCCAACCGGCCGCCGCAACCGATCAGGCTTTCACCCGATCCGCCCGCGTTGTTCGGTCCGCTGCCTCCACCTCCTCCTCCTGTCCGCTTTTGCGACCCCAGAGCACTGATCCTTTCCTCCTGGCCCTCGCAGATCGCCGCCTTCACCATCTCCACCTGGCCCATGCTGGTTTTGGGGCATGGTCCTGATCCCTTCTCGCCTCCTGGGCCGGACGGTCAAACCCGCCTCCTGTCTGGCTGCAGGTGCGGAGGTTCCTCATTCTCTTCATCTTCATGGGCCTGATCAACATGTTCTTCGTTCACCAAGGCAGGCTCTTATGGTCGGGGACCTTTCCTCACCACTGCGCCGTGTGGTCAGCCTGACTTTACCCCAGTTCGGTATCATGATCGTCATCGGGGCCATCCTGCTCATGGTCATCCCCCCGATGCGGATGACCGACGCCTTCGCCAGCCTGATCAAACCTTTGCGCCTGCTGGGGGTGCCCACCAGGGATGTGGCTTTCGTGCTCAAGCCTGGGCATGCGTTTCGTCCCATCATCTCCGACGATTTCCTAGAGCCTGCGCCGGGCCCAAACGGCCCGTGGCGCCTCCTTCGGCTCCGGCGGTTTCGGCAGCCAGGTCAAGGCCATGACCTCTTTGGTCGTGCCTGTCCTCGCCGCCGCCATCCGCCACGCCCATAACCTGGCCCTGGCCTTGGACGCCCGTTGCTATTCCAGCGACCGGCCCCGTAGCCTCTGGCATCCTTTGGCCTATTCGGCCGCTGACCTTCTTTTGACCATCTTCATCGTCTCATGGCTTGCCGGTTCACCCTCCTAGCTCTTATAAGCTCTTGGGACTTTTATGACTTTCAAGGTTTTGTGACTGCGCCCCCTCCCGCTGTGACCATGAAAGACTCATGAACAGAGCTCCGGAAAAGCTGGAGAAGATTAAGAAATGACCCTAGACATAGGCCAAGAAAACTAGGGAGGGAAAGACTATCGTACGCCAAAAATCAGCGTCTTCAACAGTGAAAATCCCAAGCGAAACCCGCTTGACTCACTCTCCCATGGCACTGAGCGGCTCTTAATCATGCGCCTGATGGGCCAGAGGCAGCTTGCCAGCATCGAAAGGCTCTGAGGTCGGAGCGGGAGGAAGAACGGTCATGCGGAATCACAGCATAGGGATATCCATCAGGACGACACGTGAATCCGCATCAGGCAAACGCAAAGGCCTCATCGTCGTGCTCATCCTCTGCCTCGTCACCTCTCGCCATCGGAGCCGCGGTGCTGATCCCCTACCGGAACTATCGGAGGGGCCGTCCGCTGAAACCCTATCTCGACAGGGAGTGGCCTCCAGCTGGCTGACCTCCCGGCCAAAGAAGAAACCATGATCCAGCAATATACGGATGACGACAACTGGGACGGAGGCGACCTCCTGGCTACCTTCCGCCCCAGTTCCCCCGTCAAAGGGACGAGCTTGGACCCATCCCGCCTCACTCAAGGCATCTCGCAAGCCGATCTTGACGACCTGAACGATTTGAGCGACATGATGTCCAATGAGGGAACAAGCTGAGCCTTCACCATCCCGGCACACTCCCGAAAAGGCCAGGAACCTCTCCTTACACAGGTGAAAAGGCAGAAGACCACCCTCTGCATCCTTTTCGACCGATCGCAGACCTACTCCTGATCAAGCGAGGCTGACAGGCCAGCAGGGTATTCACAATGGTGTCCTGATCCATTCTTCGCGACCGGGAGGCGAGCTCATGCTCCTCACCAGTGGACATAGGGCAACACCATACTCGTCATCGGCCTGCTCGGCCCTGCGGATGAGCGCAGGGGACCAGGCAGCCACGCCCCGAAGTCTCCAAAGCGACCAGGCCCATCATCGCGACCTACCGCATCACCACCGCGGCCGCCCACACCAGTGACGAATACGGAATCATGCTCCTGCAGTTCCTGGCTCTCAGCTCCTGCAAACCGGCCGACGTGGAAGGGGTCATCATCTCCAACGTGGTTCCTTCCCTCATGCATTCCTTCCGGGCGGCCATCATCAAGTTCTTCGGCCTCAACCCGCTGGTCGTCGGCCCCGGGGTGAAGACCGGGCTCAGCGTGCGCATAGACGACCCCCGCAGCCTGGGGGCCGATTGCCTGGTCGATTGCGTGGCCGCTTACAACCTCTACCCCGCCCCCTGCATGGTCATCGACATGGGGACGGCCACCACCTTCAACATCGTGGATGACCACGGGGCCATCACCATGGGCCTCATCACCGCCGGCCTGCAGACGTCGGCCAAGGCCTTGGCGGGAGAGACCGCCCAGCTTCCCCAGGTGGAGATCCGCAAGCCATCCACCATCCTGACGAGGAACTACAGGCGAGAGGCCATCCAAGCCGGCCTCTACTACAGCTTCCTGGGCGGGTTGGAGACGATCGTCAAACAGATCTCAAGCGAGTACGAGGGCCCAAAGACCCGGCTCTGAGCTGACCGTGGTCGCCACCGGAGGCTGGGCCGGGTGGTGGAAAGGGACGCCACCACTTTGAATCCTGGACGCACGACGACCTGATCTTCCAGAGGCCTGGACGCTCATCTATATGGCAAAACGGCCCGCCTACTGAATGACGTCATGGTCGTGATGATGCGATCCGCCACATCTCCCGGCGAGCGCGCGGGCGATGGCGCGACGAGCCAGGTCATGCGATGATCAGCCCCTCGCGTGCCCCGAAAGAACCATGAGGACCGCCCAGTCCAGGGGCGGTGAGGGCGGAGGATGCGCCAAAGACCCATTCACGACGGCGAAGACGCTGGAAACGATGACCAAAGCGGAGCCGCCCGATTGGGAGCCGCAAGAAAGCGCTGGAAAAGGGCCATGAGGATGACCAGGATCGAGGCCCCTACGGCCCCGCGCATCTGCCTGGCCGTGTTTGTCACCGCCGAGCCGGCCGACACGCCATCCGGCTCCAGACGGTTCAAGGACCAGGTGGTCACCGGCATCAGGGTGAAGCCCATGCCGATCCTGACAGGTGAGCTGGCAGATGGAAACCACACATCAGGTGTTCCTGATCGATCATGCTCATCGCGGCCGTTCCGATGAACAGGATGCTGGTGCCGACCAGGAGCACGCGGCCTGGCGCCGAAACAGTCAGCCATACGGCCCCCGAGAACTGGGCGATGCACTGGCCGAAAGCCCCAGGCAGCATGATCAGGCCGCTATGGTGGCTGCTGAAACCGCGGTCGTTCTGGATGTAAGGATGATGACGGTGATGGAACTGAGCGAAAAGCTCAGGAAGCCACGATGGTGCGTGCGCAAATAGCGTTCTTCAGAACCCCCAGGTCCAAAAGCGGGCTCGGCACCTCCTTTCCCTCTTGGTGGCAAGTTCGAACCTCCTGGCCATGGCCAGCTGCCGCCAGGACGAACCAGACGATTCCGACCAGTCCGATCAGCATCAGGGGCCCAGACCAGAGGATGAAGGAAGGGTGAGACTCGATGTTGGTGAAGCCGAACATGAGGCCGCCGAAGCGAAGACGGACAGTCCTACCGAGAAGAAATCGGCCCTGGCCTCCTTATCGTCTCTCCCTATGTTCCTCAGGCGAAGAAGCCCAGGACCAGGGGCCAGCAAACCCGACCAGGGCCAGGCCGAAGAAGATGGAACGCCAGCTGTGCGAGTCATCTGCCAACCTCCGAAGGTCGAGCTTCCAGGGCGGCGACTCGCCTGCTAGCCACCCACGGTCCCCATGGCAGGCCCCCGGCAGGACAGGGGAAGAGGGTGAAGACGGTGATCTGCAGCACAGCCACGACGAGTTCCCATGGTCTCCAGAGTCCTTCCAGCAGGACCAGGCCGAAGGTCGAGGCCCAGCCAGGAACAGGACGGAACCGATGATGAATGATGGCAAGGACGACAGGACATCTGCCTGGCGCTGAAGCGGCGGGTCAGGAAGGCAGTCAGGGGACCAGGCCCCCATGACCAGCTGGAAGATGGAGGTCATCCATTGGCCCGTGGTCGTTGATGCCGAACTCGTTGACGATGGTCGGCAAGGCGGCCGAAAAGCTGGAGTTGGGTGAAGTTGCCTAGAAAAGTGATGAAGGTCAGGGTGGCTAGGAGATGAAGGCGGGGCCCTGGTCAGTTTTGCCGCCGGTGTAAAGCCTTGGCCGGGTCAGAGGCTTCGCCAGCCTTTTGGAGGCCGACGGCCGCCCTGCCGGCGAAACCGCTCTTCGACCTCCGCGCTCTGGTTCGTCATGGATGAATCACGCCTCACATACTCACTGAAGACCCACTACCCGGATTCGAGACCTGACGGTTCGAGACTCGCTGTCTGAACTTCCGTCTAATCCGCTGTCCAGAGACCAGCTCACCACTCAGGTATCTTTCTTTCGTATAAAGGTCACTATAAAGGCCGCCTACGACTCTGCATGTCGGGCCCGGCTCACTACTGTGACAATCAGTCGGCCTTTCCACGCGGCCTTTCAACTCGACCTTTCGCGGGAACCGGATCCGTCACCGTCAGCGCGACCCGAAAGTGAAATCCTGGCCACTGACCGGATCGGCGAAATCAACCTCTTGCAGGCGACCAACCGCAGAGGGTCGCTGAAATCATCATAAGCGGCCTCAGGCAGGATCTCGGGGTGAGGGGTCCCCCGACGATGGGCAGACCCAGGAATTCATATGGACCCGCAGCCGATGGGTTTTGCCCGTCCGCGGAAAAAGATCACACGAGCGCAGGCCTTTTTCCAGGGTCTGACCCCGAGGCTGATCGGCGCTCAAACGGATGATGGTCACCGCGTTGGGCTTATCGGCCTCTTCGCAGGCTTGGAGCACTCCTGGTCTTGGTGATGGGAGCTGCGAATCAGAGGAAAGAAAGCCTCCGATTGTCCGGCAAGACGGCGGAGGCCGGACTGATCGTCGATCAGCGGGAAAAAGAGTGCCCAGGGCCGGGCGGACTAGGGCTTGGCAGAGGCCAGACAAACGTGCTTCTTCCGGGCCTGTCTGTTTTGAAAAAGAAGCTGATAATCCCGCCGATAGCGCGGGTCCCGCACGAAAACGACGATGCCTGCCGTCATCCGATCCAAACGGTGGGCGGGTGATGGCCTCGTCCCCATACTTCTCCTGCAGCCGAATCAAGGCGTGGACCGATACCACATCCCCGGGGTGGTCGGGAGGAAATGGGCTTGTCGACGACGATGATCCGCGAATCCTCATATAGACAGGCAGGTCAAGGAATATCCGGCTCCTGAGTCACCCACCTGTGGAATCCAGGCCAGAGGATCCAGGCTTATGGAATCCAGGGCCTGACCGTCACCGAGACAGGCGCTCCCGCCGGGGAGCAGGCAGTCACCGGAGGAATCCCAGCAAATCGGTGTCGGACTCCCCGGCCGCGGCGTTGTCGATGACGGACTGCCGGTACAAGGCCGCCCAATCCGAGTCCAGAACCAGGCCGATGGCCGCGGGCAGGGTCTGGGCCACATCCATGGCGCAAATCGGATGCCCGGCAGGCATGGGGTGGATCCGGGAATCCGTCGGGTCGGTCAGCAAGGCCTTCTGGCTGTTGTAGTCCCCTGCCGCGATCGCCGCGGCCAGACTATGGAGGAAGACCCCGGCGGCGGCGACGGTCTGGATATCCAAATCGCCCTCATTCATCGCGGAGACGTTCTGGGCCAGAAGGGCCCCCAGAAGGCCGGCCAGAACGTCCCCTGTACCGGCCGTGTACAGCCAATGAGTCGTACTCCAATTGAAGAAGCTCGTGGGATGAGTGGGAATCGTAAATGATGGTCAGATCCTTTCAGGACGACCACGCATTCCAGTTCGTCAGCCAGGATCTTGGCGTATTTGCGGGGCGGACTCACCTCCTGTCGGGTCACCCCATACCCGCAGATGGTCAGCATGGAGGCCGCTTCGCCCGCGTGAGGTGACGACCACATGACGCAGGCTGTCCGCTTCGGTCAAAGGCCGGTTGGCCGCCGCCTGGGCGAAAAAGTCCAAAGCGCCAGCGTCCACCAGGCAGTAAGTGCCTTTGACCAGATGCCGTAAAGAGAGTGTGCACAAAGCCAGACGGTCGCCAGGGCAGGACGCACTCCCTCCGGATGGCCCTCTGAGCGGACCCTCGAGCGGTCCTCCTGAGCCTCCTTCGGATGAGCATCAAGGCCATCCTTACAATCGTCTTTTGGGCCATCAGCGAGACAGCCGTCGAGGCCACCTTCCCAATAATCCGGATTGCCGGCGTAGGAGGCCAGAAGCTGGACGGCCAAGGCGTAATCCTCCTGGCCCAAATCCCGGGAGGAGACGGAGGGAAAACCGGAACCAATCACCCAGGAATCGGTATGGGTGGCGAGGCTGGCCCCATGACCACTTCCGGCCGCCTAAGCAGAATCAGGTCCCTGGCCGCGGCCGGCCCTTCGTAACGCACATATCCGGCACCGCAGCGGGCGGCCGCATTCACCCCCAAGAGGGCGGCCCCGGGGTAGCGGGCTGACCCGGTGAGCAGGGAAACCACTCCCCTGGTGTATTTCGAATCATCCGGCCCGGGATAAGTCACGGCCCGGGCGATCCGGTCGACTGCCACCCTGTCAGACATGGTCATTCACCTTCGCCATTCAGCTTTCCGTTCATTATGTACTGTGCACGATGCACCATTCGCTACCCGCCAGTCGCTACTCGCTAGTCGCGACGTGCGACTCACGAGGATCCGGCGACCCATGCCCATAAACCAAGCGGTCACCGCCCGATTCCGACGGACCTACTCGACCGTCACCGACTTGGCCAAGTTACGGGGTTTATCCACGTCATACCCCTTCATCTTGGCCATATCCATGGCGAGCAGCTGAAGGGGGATCACATCCACCAAAGGACTGAGCAAGGTGGAGCACTGTGGACGCCAGAAGACCACATCCGCGTAGTCCTTCACGTCCTCGTCCCCTTCTTCCGCCACGGCGATGCAGTAAGCCCCACGGGCCTTGACCTCCTGGATGGCGGAAATCACCTTGGAATGCAGGATGTTGCGGCCGCGCTCAGGCGGCACGATGATCACGAGGGCTCCCCATCCTCCACCAGGGCGATGGGGCCATGTTTGAGCTCGCCGGCCGCGAAACCTTCGGTGAAGGTGTAGGCGATCTCCTTGAGTTTCAGGGCGCCTTCCATGGCCACGGGGTAGCCGACGTGACGACCCAGGAAGAGGAAGGAACGGGCGTCGACCAGCTTGCGGGCGTCTCTCGACAGTCTCGGTCTGGGTGTCCAGAACCTTCTGGATCTTATCCGGCATGGTCTGCAAGGAATCGATGATGCTCCGGATCTCGTCCCGATACATGGTCCCCTTCACCTGGGCCAGGTAAAGGCCCAGAAGATAGGCGGCAGTGATCTGGGCCACGAAGGCCTTGGTGGAAGCGACGGCGATCTCCGGCCCCCGCATGGGTGTAAAGGACGGCGTCGGGATTCGCGCGGATCGACGACCCTTGGGTGTTGCAGATGGCTAGGACGCGCGAGCCTTGTTCTCGCGTGCGGACGGCCGTGAGGGTGTCCATGGTCCTCCGGACTGGGAATGGCCACCACCAAAGTATGAGGGGTCAGGATGGGGTCCCGGTGGCGGAATTCATGGGCCAGCTCCACCTCGACCGATCCGCACCCAGTGTCTCGATGGCGTATTTGGCCACCATGCCGGCGTAGGAGGCGGTCCCGCAGGCGACGACGATGATCTTATCGATTTGGCGGAAATCCTCCCTTCGATCCTCACTTCGTCCAAGTTGAGATTGTTGGCCATGTCATAACGGCCGATCAAAGTGTTGCGGACTCGCTTCGGCTCTTCATGGATCTCCTTGTCCATGAAGGAGTCCCCAACCGCCCTTTTTCCGAGGCGGTGGTATCCCAATCCACGGTGAATTCCTTTGGTCTCGGGTGGGGTTGCCGTCGAAATCGGTGACGATGACTGAGTCGGCCGTGATGGCCACGGCCTCATCCTGGCCAAGCTCTAAGCGTGCTGGTGTGAGGCCACGAAGGCGGCCACATCCGATCCGAGGAGTTCTCCCCTCCCCAGGCCGACGACCAGAATCGTGGCGGGCGCCGACGACCAGGTCGGGCTGGCGGGAATCGACCGCCAGAAGGGGTGAAGGTCCCGGTGACCATGCGAGCCACCCGGCGCAAGGCCTTGAAGAGGTCAGGCCGTCCTTCGTCGGCGATGATCTGGTTCTGCACACTTTGCCCAGGGAGCTTGGCGGCCACTTCGGTGTCGGTACTGGAGACGAAGCGGTAGCCTTCGGCCTGCAGCTCGAACTTGAGCTGGGGGCGTTCTCGATGATGCCGTTGTGAATCAGGCGATATGCCCGTCCTGGCTGATATGCGGGTGGGAATTGACGTCGCTGGGGCGCCCATTGGTGGCCCAGCGGGTATGGCCGATCCCACCGTGGCGTCCGGCATGGGGCGGCGGTCAATGTCCTCGGCCAGATTATCCAGCCGCCCTTCCTTCTTGCGGAAGGCGACCCGCTCCATGCCCGGGGCGACCAAGGCCACGCCAGCCGAGTCATAGCCCCGATATTCCAAACGTTTCAACCCTTGCAAGCAGACTTCCAAGGCTTGCCGCATGCCGTGCCCTTACCGGCATATCCGACGATTCCACACATGGTCCCCATTCTATTGCCTTCACTGGGCTTTTCGCCACCAGCATGCGACACCCGCGGCTTTTCCGCCGAGGGAACGGGTAAAAGAAAGCCACCGGACCATGAGGTCAGGTGGCTTGGAGTTTTAGTGGCGAGGGTTGGCCTCGACCAGCTTGACGAACTTGTCGATGTAGCCCTGGACGAATTCCCGGGTCGATTCGTTGGCGAACCCGCCTTCCTCGTTGATCATGGCGGCGGACTTGCCCAGGAAGACCTCGGGCTGGCCCATGAGCGGCATATCGAAGCAGGACAAGGCCAGGCGCAGGGTCTTCTGGGAGCTGTAGCCACCCATGGCACCGACGGAATGGCTGATGATGGCTCCGGCAGGCCCTTCAGCCACGTCCCCATTGGGCTTGGAGGCCACGTCGATGGCGTTCTTCATGACGGCCGGGACCAGGCGGTTGTTTTCGGAAGTGACGAAAAGCACCCCCTCGGAATCCTTGATGGTCTGGCGGAAGGCGGTATAGGCCTCCAGCAAGGGGCGTACTCCTCGGCCGGATTGTCGTAATCGGCGTTATACAAAGGCAGGTCGCCGATCTCGACGATCCTGGCCTCATAGCCTTCAGGGGGAACATGGGAATGACCGCCTTGAGCGATCTTGCGCGCGATGGATTCGCGGCGGAGGCTTCCAACCAGAACGATGATCTTCTTTGACATCATGCATCTCCTTATGAAATCGGGAAAGGACCGGAAAGCCATTCAGGCCTTCTTGCCTTCCTGCCCTAATGGATGTCTGACGCTGCCATTTTATCCTACGGCCTCCGCCGGCAGCGGATTCCAGGCCGAAAGGTGACCCAGGCCACAGCAGCACTTTCGCCTGCAGGCTAAGAGGCCGCGATTCTCGAGTCGAGGACCGAATCCAGGAAATCCTTGAAACGGCTGGTGCTGGGATGGTCGATGATGCTGGGGTCCCCGACTCGACTATCACCCCCGGCCATGAAGACCACCTGGTCCGCCACCTCCCGGGCGAAACCGATCTCGTGGGTGACCACCACCATGGTCATGCCTTGTTCGGCCAGCTTGCGCATGACCCCCAAGACCTCGCCGACCAGCTCCGGGTCCAAGGCGGAGGTCGGCTCATCGAACAGCATGATGTCCGGATGCATGGCCACGGCCGGGCTATGGCCACCCGTTGCTGCTGGCCGCGGACAGTTGCGCGGGTAGTAGTCCAGCCGGTCATCCATCCCCACGGATTCCAGACAGGCCTAGCCTCCTCCGGGCCTCCTGCTTGGGCAGGCGGGCCACATGGGTGGGGGCTTCCATGACGTTCTCCAAAACGGTCATATGTGGGAAGAGGTTGAATCGCTGGAAGACCATGCCGATGTGGGACCGCTGCCGGGCGATTTCCTCTCGTTCAGGGAGCCTGGAGGACCTCCTTGCCCGCCCGGGAGATCTTTTGTAACCGATGAGCTGGCCATCGATGGTGATGCTGCCGCTGGTGATGGACTCCAGTTGGTTGATCATGCGCAGGAGGGTGGATTTCCCCGATCCCGACGGCCCCAGGATCACCGTGACCGTCCCCGGGTCCACCTTCATGCTGACACCTTTGAGGACGTGCAGGTCACCATAGACCTTATGCACCTGGTCGATGACGATCTGCGCTCCTGCTTGTCTGTCATTGCCTGCCTCGTAGTCATATGCCTCGCCTCCTCGCGCGTTCAGACCCAGATTGCGGGCCCGGTTCGCCTTGCCCGCCTGCCCGTCTTCCACCGGGGCGGCGGCCGACGTCTTCCCGTCGAGGCCCCGCCCGAAATACCGCTCCAGATGAGGTCTGCCCCACCATGAGGATGGACGTGATGACCAGGTACCAGATGGCAGCCACCAGCAGGAGGGGAATCGGCTTATAGATACGGTTGGCTATGGAGTTCGTCGAATTGCAGCTCCATGGTGAAGGACGGCCAAGACCAGGGAGGTGGTCTTCAAAAGACCGATGGCTTCATTGCTCATGGGGGCACGATGATGCGCATGGCTTGGGGCAGGACGATTCGCCGCATGATCTGGCCGCGGCTCATCCCCAAGGCCTGGGAGGCCTCCCTTTGACCGGGGTCCACCGATTCCAGGCCTGCCCTGACGATCTCCGACAGGTAGGCGGCCTCATTCAGGGCCAAGCCGACCAGGGCCGCCACTCCAGCCGTGAAGATGTCTTGGGTGCTGAGACTGACGAAGGATGGGCCGAAGGGAATCCCCAAGCTGATCTTCGGCACCAGGACGGCGATCAAACCCCAGAAAACCAACTGGGTGTAGACGGGGGTCCGCGGAAGAACCAGATGAAAAACCAGCTGACCCCTCTGAGGACCAGGTTCTGGGACTGGCGTATGATGGCCAGGATCACGGACAGGACGGTGGCGATGGCGAAGAGCCGACCGTCAGCAGGAGGTCAGCCCAGCGCCGGTCAGAACATGCTCATTGAAAAGGTAAAGCCAGACCACCTTCCACTGCAAATTCGGGTTGGTGACCACCCCGTGGATGAGCATGGCGGCCAGGATCCCCACGATGATGGCGGCGATCCAGACCCCGGCCGGGAACCGGTCGGGCATGGATCCGGTTGGGGATGTCAAGGTCCTTCTTGTCTTGTCCGCCCTGCTTGTCTTGTCTGCCTTCGTTTTTCCGGGTCATTGTTCATCTCCTGTCTTGGAAGCGTCTGACGAGGCCGAGGAATCGGATGAGCTGGGCGTGGCATACGCCGCCCCGGTCGTCGGTGCTGGCTGCATCGGCTGTAGTGGATATACTCGCCGCACCGGTCGCGCTGGTTGTGCTGACGGCGTCCGCCTTGCCGGAGGTCAGGTCGGGGTTGATGACGGCCCTGGTCACCGCCCCGGAAGCAACCCCCCACTTATCCAGGATCGCCTTGTAGACCCCGCTGTCGATCAGTTTCTGCAAGGCGGCCTGCACCGCTGGTCAGCTTCATGTTGTCTTTGGCGATGACGATCCCCATGGCACTTCCTGCGGCCGGCCCAGGAGCTGCAGGCCCCGTCGGTTTGTTTGACGGCGTAGGCGCCACCGGGGTGTCCGTGCACGCGGGGTCCCACTTGCTTGTTGACCAGGGCGATGGTGGCCGAGGCCTGGTCCGCGTACGATTTGACCGTCAAGGTGGCCTTGCCCTGGGCCTTGCAGGCCCGGCCATGGCCAGGATGCTTTCTTCCTGGGCGGTCCCGGTCTGGACGGAGGCCGTGGCCCCACAGGTTCCCGACACGAGTTGCAGGGGATTGCCCCGGGTGACGACGAGCCGGGCACGAGCTGATGCTGGACGAAGTTGACGCTTTTCTCCTTCGCCGTGATGGTGAAGGCCGACATGCCCACGGGTCGAATTTGGACCCCATGGCCGGGATGATGTTGTCGAGTGGATTCGATCGGACGCACCTCAGCCCGATCACCTTCCCGAGGCCCCGGGCTATATCGATTTCATAGCCCATGATGGTTTTCGTGTCCTCACCCGTGTATTCGGCTGGAGCATAAATGGCATTCGTTCCTATGGTCAGCTCGCCCGAATCTTTGATATCCTTCGGAAGAAGGGCGACGACGTCCGGGATCGGTCCGAATGTAGAATAATCGAAACTTTCCGCCTTCTCTCAGTCCAGCGACAGTAGCCGCGAATGATGAGACAAACCATCCGAGGACCAGCACAAGGGCGGCAGCCAAACGCCCCAAGCCAGGAAGACGGGCGGACCCTTTTCTCCATACGCTCATAGACATCACGCCTCCTGTGACCAAGCAACGGAAACACTTCGTTCATATAGCATATTTATGCAATATAGTCAGAGGGGTGGATTCATCTATATTTTCTTTCTTTACAATGTGTAAAATCTTATAAAATCGTTAAATCGATCGCGGGTAAGCTTGATCTCTGAATATCGAAACCACGGCTCATTTCAAATCAGTCCAAATCGGCGCCTTTCATGCTGTGCAGACGCATCTGCCTTTGGGCCTCCCGTTTGTCCTGCTCCTCGCGCAAAGCCTGGCGCTTGTCGTACTCCTTTCTTGCCCTTGTGACGCAGATCTCCACTTTGACCCTCCCTCTTTGAAGTAGAGGGACAGGGACGATCGTGTAGCCCTGGCCTGGATCCCACGCTCGAAGCGGGTGATTTGATCGGCGTGCAGAAGGAGCTTGCGTTTGGGGGCGTGGTTGGTCAAGTGCTGTTGAGGTACTCGGGGATGTTCGCCCTTCAACCCATCTCATGATGAGGGTCGATGGATTCAAAGCCTGGCTGAGGGAGGCCCGCCCTTCCCTCAGGCTTTGACCTCCGTCCCGCGCAGGACCAGACCGGCCTCCACCTGTTCTCCAGATGTAGTCGTGGCGGGGCCCCTGCGGTTGAGAAAGCGATCACTTGCATGTCATCGGACGTAGCCATGGAATCCGCCTCGGGCCCCAGCTGACTGAGGTTAATTGAGCAATAAAGAACAATAGAGAATGAAGAGTCATAGGGAGAAATAATCGGGAGAGATGATCAGTAGTGGACGTATCAGTGGGAGAAGCGTTGCCCAAGATGCGGGTATGGGCCACGCCCATAGAGCGCATTCGGAAACCAGGATCCGGTTCCCGGGCAGGACCTGTTCCACGACGGCGACGTGCCCATGGGCAGCCGCGATGCCGGCTGACGGATAGAAGAACGGGCAGCGCCCACACGAGGGATGTGCTGTTCACATAGTACCCCAGCATGTCGCCTTACCGGCCCAATCAGTCCCATTGCCCAGGTAGAGAGCCAGGGCGGACCCAGCTGGTACGGCGGATGCAGGCGTACCAAGTGCACTGGCTCGGGGGTAGCGTTCCCCAGATGCCAGGATGCGGCCGGTGGTGGCGTGGCCGTAGCAACTGGTGCCGTCGCCGGGCAGTTGCCGGGGACGGAATAGTTGCTGGAAGCGCCGGCTGAGGAAATTGACGGTATTGCTCAGAGTCGCGGGGCCGCGATGACGCTGGAATAGGACCGATCCCCGGACGAAGCTCGCTGCGCGCGTTCGCTCGGGCGGCAGTCGCGGCGGCGGCGCGTTGGCGGGCCAACTGGGCGTTGTATTGCTGAGCCGCGTGAGCGGCGGCCCAGCCTGCTCGACGCCGCGCCGCTCTTCCAGCTTCTTGTTGTAGGCGGTCACCGCCTGCTGGGCCTGAGCACTGCCACCGCCTCCGGGAGGCCTTGGTGGTCCGCTCGGATTTGCGGGCGGTCAGTGGCCTGTTTCTGCTCGGCCTGGGTCGCAAGGCGTCCAAAAGAGTCGACCCTGCTGAACGGCGGCGGCCGCAGCGAGCGAGGCAGAAGCGGAATCCGCCTGTTGCTTCAAAACAGCGACCTTGGCTGATTGCCTTCAGCCTTTCCCTTTGCGGTTCATGGAAGAGTTGAGCTCATTGGCGGACGCGTTGGCCTTGTTGGCCCACCCGGCCCAGCGGCGTCGGCTCGCATGTTGCTGCACGAAGCTCTTGCTGTTCCTGGATCCGGTGACCACCTGGACGATCTGGCTGGAATCGGGCTGTGGAAGCTTTGCCGGGCGGCGGGCTGTACTTCAGAATCGTCGTAGTCAAGCTGTCACTGCTCGATCTTCGCCTCCAAAGTGGCCTTGTCATGGGCGGCGGTGTGCTGGCGGTCTCAAGGGCGGTCTCCTGAGCCTGGCCGCGGCGTCTTGAGCCGAGGCCAGATTGAACTCCGCCGCGAGTTTGATTGTTTGACAAATCGTTCAGTTGAGGGATGGTCTGCTTGAGGTCAGACTTGACCCCCTGCCAACTCACGTTCACATGGGCCTGACTGGTCTGGGCCTTGGTCAGGTCCTGATAAAGGGGTCGGCGAGCGCCTTCGGGCGGGGTTCCACCGTGAAGGCGGCCATGGCGCCGGCGATCAGGCGATGGTTGCCATCGCCCCAGCAGAGCTGCCAGTTCCTGCTGTTCTTTCTTGAGCTCCATGCGGATTCACCTCAATCCTGTGTGTCTTTTCCCGTCCCGGACCCATCCTGGACCCGTACCGAATCCTCGATGCGGTCCCAACCCGTCTGTTTCAGTCTCTTTCGGTTGTACTGCCTATGAATTTATCAGCTGAAATCCACTAATTCAGCAGGATCTTCGATTTCTGTCGGTCCTTCTCCCATCGACCTTCACCATACCGTTACATTCTAGACTGCTGGGCTGAAAAGCAGGAAGGCTGGAATCCGCTCATGATTACGCTTTCAGGTAGCGCCGCGAGAGAGACGCTGGAAGCGATGATGGACAAACACGCACCACAAGGAAGGGAGATGGTAGACGGTGCTGATCGATCATGGTCATCCAGGTGCATGTTCTTCGCCGCCCAATCAGTGATGAAGACTTTTCACGATGATCGAAGCCAGGCAGGACAGGAGGACCTATCAGAGAGACGAAGACGCCTTTCAAGGATGAAAAGGCATGGATGGTCCAGTTGGAAGCGCCGACCAGGCGCGATGATCTCGGTCTGGGTCTTGCGGGAGGCGGTCGAAAGCCTGATGGTGGTCGGTCGGGAGGATGTCACCAGGATCGCGATGATACCAGGATCACCGTCCCCCACCGTCACGTTGTTCATGACGAGATGATGGGGTCGAAGACCTCGCTGGTCCTCCACGCTCTCACGTACTTCTTGTCGGGAGAGGGACTTCAGAGACCACCTTGTGTTGCTGGGGGTCCTTCAGCCTGAGGTGGAGGGGTCCTGCATGTCCCCCGCGGTCAGGGTACGGCAGTAAACCCTCCGATAACGCTTCGGGAAGGTGTCCCGGTAGAATCGGCCTTGCTCAGTAGGTGGTCTTCAGACCACCTCCGTGTCGTTCATGATCGAATCTCGATCTGGACGATCTGGTCCTGGCTGGAGCGATTTCGCTCGAGCAGTTGGCCGATGTGCTGAGAGCCGTCCCGGGCAAAAGCCAGACCACCACCTCCACCTGACCTGCCATCTCGCTTTGGGCCCTTTGCACTTGGGCTGGCCTGGGGTGAGAACGGAGGCCCCGACGAAAAGGAAGGAGATGAAAGTCACCAAAAGCAGGGAGATGACCACGATCCTGCGTTATGGCGCAGGCTCGACCCACAGTCCTCGCAAAGAATGAGTCGTATGCGCATGCTCGCCGTCCTTCCTAGTCCTGCTTGCCTTGCATGCGTGCGTCTCGGCGGCTTGGTCGGTCTTTTTGGACCCCGTGGCTCCTCATGATTGCGATTGTCGTGGCCTTCCTGATTGTCGCCTTCTATGAGTTGTCTGCGGCAGTTGCCCGGACTCTGTATGGAGGCACAGATCCGGCCTCTGCTCCGGGTTGGCCTCTGCCCTTGCTCCGATTGCCGATTCGATTTCACGTCCGACTGGTCCTGAGCACCGATCCGGCTGCTTGGATTGGTCCGGCTTCCGTTCGGATTCTCCCCCATCAGGCCTTTGCCCTGGGTCAGGTGTCCTCACCGATTGGAAAGGTCTGGGAGCAGCAGCCGGTGTTGCCGGGAATGGACGTTGCGGGCAAGACGACGCAGACCTCAGCGTCGCGGTCTTCCTCGGTTCCATCCAAGTCAGCCCGGATCATTCCCCGGACTTGGAGAGATCGGGCCTTTGCGAAAAGGAAGTCAGGCGTGAGGTGGGAAGCGAGAGAGCGGCGCGTAGCAGACACGGCTGGCGAATCATCGGCACCGGTCGCTCGAGTCCTTAGCCCTCGGTCCTTCCAGGCCGATTTCAGAGCGGACCTTGAGCCGACTTCTGGCTGACTTGAGCCGTCGGAATCCCGCCTCACTTCCCTCATCCGGGGAAGTAGACCGACGAATCATAGCCGCCCTTCCGCTCATCACGGACGACTGTGCCGTTATGCAGCTCGACCACCCGCTTGCGCATGGAGTTGACGATTTCCTCGTTGTGGGTCGCCATGACGATGGTGGTGCCGGTCCGGTTGATGGCGTCCAGGACTTCCACGATCCCCACCGAGGTGGTCGGGTCCAGGTTCCCGGTCGGTTCGTCGGCCAGGATGATCTGCGGATGGTTGACGTAAGCGCGGGCGATGGCCACCCTCTGCGACTTCGCCGCCGGACGGCCCGGGGCAGACGGTCCCCTTGCCCTTCAGGCCGACCGCCTCCAGCACCTGAGGCACGAGAGTCCTGATGGTGGATCGTTTGGTGCCGATCACTTCCAAAGCGAAAGCCACGTTCTGGTAGACCGTCTTGTTCTCCAGAAGCTTGTAATCCTGGAAGACGAAGCCGATGGTCCTGCGATACTGGGGCACATGACGGTTCGGCATCCGCCGGGTCGTTCCCCGCCACGCGGATGTCTCCTTCCGTCGCTTCCTCCCGCAAAAGCAGGCTGAGCAAGGTGCTCTTGCCCGCGCCGGAAGCGCCGACCAGGAAGACGAACTCGCCCCGGTCGATGCTCAAATCGACCTTGTCCAAAGCCGGGCGCGAAGCATGCGGGTAGATCTTGCTGACGTGGTCCAAAGTAATCAAAGCCATAAAAATTCCTTTACTGAAATTCCTTTGCTGAAAGCTTGACGGCCTTCAGGGGTCTTCCCTAGGTCTTTCCCCGACGAACTGGCCCGATGGGACCGACTTGGGGAATCAAGACCGTCCGGCCTACCGGGCCTCCTGTTCCTGTCGTGCTTCTTTCCTTTGCTGATGCCGCCAGCGGATGCCGGCGTCGATGAAACCGTCGATGTCCCCGTCGAAAACGGCCTGGGGATCCGAGGTCTCGTAGCCTGTACGCAGATCTTTGACCATCTGATAAGGATGGACGATCAAGACCGCATCTGGTCGCCCCAGGAGGCCTTGATGTCTCCACCACCTTCTTCGCCGCCTCCTCCCGTTTGAGGACCAGAAGGCGGGATTGAGGACGGCCGTGGCTAGCCCGATTCTGGATCTGGCTGCGTTCATCCTGCATAGTGACCACGATACCGGTAGGCAAGTGGGTCAGGCGGACGGCCGAGTAGGTGGTGTTGACCCCCGACTGCCGGGGCCAGTATATAGGTGTCCACGCACGTCGCCGTCCGGGACGTCGATGTGGTCATCGGCTCCACCAAGGGATCACTTCCAGCGGCGAAAGAGGTCTGCCGACGGGAATTGTTGTCGAAAGCGAGATGCGGACCAGGCGGTGGTCCCTCCTCCACTGACAGCTTCCGCGTAAGCGTAGGGGGCGTCCAGACGGAAGGTGCCGATTTTGATGCCGGCCCTTCAGCGTAGGAAGCGTGATCACTGACCTTGTACCGATGCCTTCCGCCCAGCGGATATACATGCGCATCAGCATCTGGGCCCAGTCGGCGTCCACCCGCCCGCGCCGGAACGGATGGTGACCACGGCCGTACGGCTGTCATATCTGCCGTCAAGCAAGGTTTGGATTTCGATGTCGGACAGGTCTTTGGACAGCTTTTTCAGCTCGCTCCAAGCCTCCTGCTTGTTGTCCTCATCCTCTTCCTCATTCCCCAAGGAGTAGAGGGTGTCGATATCGTTAAGGCGCTGGACCGGCCTCGGTCAGGCGTTTGTATTCGGCTTGGCTGGCGGACAGGTTCGACGTGACCCTCTGAGCCGTTTCGGGGTCGTCCCACAGCCCTGGGGCGCTGGCCTGTTTTTCCAATTCCGCGATCCTGGAAGGAATCCAAGCCCACCGCCTCAAGTTATGGTCTCGATGTTGAACGCGCTTGCCTAAATCCTGAGTAAAGTCATAGTCGTCGCTAAACCTAACTCTTGGCAGTACAAGGGCCAAAAGCAAGAAATAGGCTATTTTTAACATCCTCAGCACAAGGGAGGAATGTTGCACATTTCGCTTACAAATCAACCTAAAAGCACGTAATGGCCGTCCAAAGCAGCTTGATCCAAGGTTGCTTGATTCAACGTTGCTTGAAGGGGCCACTTGGAAGCTGCTTGAAAGCTGCTTGAAAATCACTAATTGCTTAAGGAAGTTACTTAAATGAAGCTACTTGAGGAGGTCCTTTTCATGGGGGCGCTTGGTCAGGATCGGGCCCTCATCGTGATGCAAGGATGGTGTGTTCGCTGTGAGCCCCACGGGGAGCCGTCCACGAGTTTGAGGGTCCAGCCGTCCTTGGAATCCTGGTAAAGCTCATCCGTCGTCTGGAAGAACCAAGGCTCGATGGCGATCACCAGCCCCGGGCGCAGGCGATAACCTCGACCGGCCCTGCCATCGTTGGCCACATAAGGCTCTCCATGCATGATATGCCCCACCCCGTGGCCGCCGAACTCCAGGTTGACCGGATATCCATACCCTGCGGCGACTTCCCCGATGGTGGAGGAAATATCACGACGGTTCCCCGAACGCCATCTTGATGCTCTTTGCAGGGCTTCCTCCGTGGCTTGGATGAGGCGGAGGTCCTCCGGGCGCTTATCCTGGCCGACCACGAAACTGATGGCGGAATCCCCAACCCATCCGGCGACGTTGATGGCCAGATCCAAGCTGACCAAATCCCCGTCCTTCGATCATAATCGAAGGGAACCTCATGCAGGACGGCGTCATTGACGGACGTCAGATGGTGGGCGAAGGACCGGTACCGAAATCGGGAGCGTAATCCACATAGCAGGACTCGGCATCCGGCCGGGCTTCGATCTGTTCCTTGACGTAGTTGTCGATGTCCAGCAGATTCGTGCCGACCGTCGTGGTTTTCTTCAAATGCTCCAGAATCTGGCTGACAAAAAGCGCCGGCAGCTGCATCTCTTTGATCTCTGCGGAGTCTTCTAACTCCGATCATCGGTATTCGCTATCCGTTTCCTCTGGTTTCCGATTCCTTCGTGATCGGACGGGGCGGCGACGAGCGAAACTCGACGACGCCTTGCGAAACCAACCTTGGTTTTCGGAAGACCTGTTCATCCATTGACCTCCACTCATAGTAGTCGCCCCTTCGGCAGACGGAATCGTCCTTTTCACTTTGCTTGCGGACTCCGCGAAGAGCTCTTCCCAAAGCCCTCTCATAGCCCTTCCCATGGTCCTTCCTGCGGCCCTTCCCATGACGCTTCCCCAATACTTCTACCTTCCATGGTCCTTTTCTTGAGATACGGACTTCCAGCCAAAAACCGCGCCCCGTCCGTTCGCCTCTTCTGCGAGTTAGGAGCTGGAACAAACATAACTACCAATGCCGAATTGCAAGCATCCTTGATAACCTCTCTTCCACCGTCAAGCCCCAGGATAGATTTCTTCCGTTACGTGAACGGACCTCGCTCGACACGTCACAGCTCCCGAAGACCGGCCCGCTTTCGCTCCTCGACCAGCTGATTGAGGGATTCAAAGAGCACGTCCATGACATTTTTGACAACTCCCTGAAAACCGCACCCAAGTCCGCTGGTCTCTACCACGCTTACTTGGATAAGCAGGCGCGCGAGGCGGCCGGCATCACGCCCATCCGCGCCCAGCTGGACGCCCTGGAGGCGGCCTCGAACAAGGAGGAGCTGACCCGCGTTTTGGGCAAGCTGAACGTCTCCGACGGCTTCGCCTTTGAATTCTTCGTGGACGCCGACCCCAGGGCACCCGGGAAACCAACGCTTTGGTGATGGAACAAGGCGACTGGGCCTCGCCCAACGAATCCCTACTACCGTGGAGGATAACTTCGCCTGTGCGGGGCCGCTTACCCGGTCATGCTGGGCAAAGAGTTTCTTCGCCCTTCCAGCGATGCTTTCGATGAGGAGGAAGGAAGGAAACTGGGCCAGCGCGTGCTCGACTTGGAGACCAAGATCGCCGCCCATCACTGGGACAACGTGCGCACCCGCGACGTGAACGCCACCTACAACAAGCTCGGCCTGGCAGAGGTCGAAAAAGGCCTTGACCAACCTCAACACTGCCGCTTGCTGACGCTTGGCAGCAGGAGTTCGACTCCTCTTCGTCGCCTCCGCCCCTTCATGTGGGACATCCACGAGGCCTTTCGATGGCGCCATCGTCAGCGAGCCTAGCTTTGGAGGGCTTTGATCAGGTCTGGCAAGAGGCCTCCTTGGAAGACCTCAAGCTGATCTTCAGCGCCCACCTGCTCATCCACTGGTCCGCCTATCTGACGAGGAACTGGATCAGATCCATTTCGACTTCTACGGCACCACCCTGTTCGGGACCAGCAAGCAACGCGAGTCTTGGCGTCGCGCCATCCGTCTGATTGACGGATCTGCGGCGAAGAAATCGGCAAGGAATACGCGAGGCTACTTCCCTGCTTCCAGCAAAGAGCGGATGGAAGTTGGTGGCCGACCTGATTTCCGCCTACCGCGTATCCATCTCTGGCAGCACCCGGCTGCGGAGGAAACTAAGAAGAAGGCTTTGGACAAGTTGCCACCTGTTCACCCTGATGATCGGATATACCGAGCGTTGGCGCGACTATTCGGCCTTGGACCTCCAGGACTCCTATTCCATATGGAGAACATGTTCAACGCGGCCCAATGGTCCAATGGCTACAACCTGAGCCGCGTCAGCCAGCCCGTCGACAAGGGGCGAGTGGCTGATGAACCCGCAGACGGTCAGCGCTTACTACAATCCGACCACGAATGCGATCGTTTTCTCCCGGCCGCCATTCTGCAGCCTCCTTTCTTCAACCCAGATGCCGACGACGCGACGAACTACGGCGCTATCGGCGCCGTGATCGGTCACGAGATCGGCTACGGTTTCGATGACCAAGGCAGCGAGTTCGATGGGCCATGGCAAGCTGACCAGCTGGTGGACGGAGCAGGATCGCAGAATCAAGACCCGCACCGCCGACCTCATCGACGAATACAACCATTTCACCCTTGGTCGTCGCTCGTAGGCACGAGGAGGAAGGCAAGGCCGACGGCATGCCCTCACGTCAATGGAGGCTTCACCACCGCGAGAACATCGGTGACCTGAGCGGCGTCAACATCTTCCCTCATGCCCTGGCTATCTCCGCTGGAGCTCAGAATGACCCTGCGAAGAAATGGACAAGGCTCTCGAGAGATGAGGCTGATCTCCGAGAAGAGCGCATTGGAACGCTACTCTTTTCTTACGCTCATATCTGGCGCGAGAAGACCACGGAAGGTTATGCCGAGCAGATGCTGCAGATTGATCCCCACTCCCCCGCCGAATTCCGCGTGAACGGCATCGTGGCCAACGTCGATCGTTTCTATGAGACTTTCAACGTTCAACCCAGCGATGCCCTTTACATCGAGCCCGACAAGCGCGTTCGCATCTGGTGACCACAGGACGAGCGTAGGTCTTTGAGTCCGCTTTGGTGAGTTAGACCCTCCTGACGGATGTGACCGGCGCTCTGACCAGCGTCTGGCTCTAGGGTGGGAAGCTGACTGGCTTCCACCCTTTTCGCCATTCTCAGGAAAGAGAAGGGTGAAAGGTCGAAGGACTGAAGACCAAAAGGCTGAAGGGCTGACGTATTGACGGGTTGGCGGCTTAAAGGACTGAAGGACTGAGGTTTTGAAGAACCGGCGGAAACCCAAAGGACCTGAATAAGTCCAGTGGGATTGGCGTTCACGCTCTTGCCCCTAGTGTCCTGCTGAAAGCGGGCTGACCCGAGGCTCAGGGTCCTGCTCAGCAGACCGAATTCATCGGCTCCGGCGCGGTCCCCTGGTTCTAGCCTCCCGGCTCGTCAGGAGGGCCTTCCCCTCAGCCCCTCCTGGCTCGTGGACCACGGACTCTTCGGCAGAATCCTGCTGGGAAGGTTTCATACGGATGAAGGCGGAACGTCCCAGAGCCAAATCATGCCCAATGCCGGTTGCATCGATGATGGTCATGGAATGGTTCCTCCCATCTTTTTGCCATTGATCCGTCAGACGTTCCTCGACCACGATGACGGATCGTTTACATGCACCGAGGTGAGAACATTCGTCGCCAACTCCCGGTAACAGCGCACATCCAGCCGTTGTGGAGCCTCCTGCCACTGTTGGGCCGTCGATTCCAATAATTCCTGGTCGCCGCGATCCGGAAGCGGCACACGAATCGACTGGTCATGACTGATCCTCTTGGGCTCCTGCCCCACATAACCGATAACGGTGACCATCGCCTGCTGACTCATCATTCCTCCTTAATCCGGCGGCATGTCCGCGGAAGGATTCTGCGGACAGCTAATTGAGTCTTCTCCGGACAACGTCATCCGGATACGTCTCCACTATGCGCCAGACGAGGCTGGATGCCAACAGGAAAGACCAATGTGGTCAAATGTCCATTTTTCGGCTCTTCTCACATCCTGTCCCTCATGGGATAAGTGATGATGGATAAGGGGCGAAAATCAAAAAGAAAACGAAAAGGCCGAAACGAAAGGATAGAAGAGAAAAGCAGAGAAAAGAGGAAGAGAACAGAAGAGAAAACAAAGCCTACCTGCCCTGGCCCGGAAAAATCCAGACAAGCACAGGTAGGCCTTGGTTCACATGAGTCCTGAAACGGGACAACAGGTCCCATGAATAGAAACAGCAGATCCCTACAAGCGGAACAGTAGGTCCTGAACGGCTTGAGCGGCCTGATCCAGCGGGACCACATCCTTTTCGCCCGTGGGCCTGGTTGCGGATTTCCACCGTGCCGTCGCTCCAAGGTATCCCGGCCGACGACCACGATCATAGGCAGGCCTAGAAGCTCGGAATCCTTGAATTTCACACCAGGAGACATCTTCGCACGGTCATCGAGAGGACTTCACATCGGCCTTCTCCAGTCACCCAGCAAGGACTCAGCCAAATCGTAAGCCTTCTGGTCCTTGCCGGTGGCAATCAGGTGGACCTGAGCGGAGCTACGGACAAAGGCCAAATCAGCCCCTTATCATCATGATGGAGCTTCGGCGATGCAGGACATGACGCGGGAGACCCCGATGCCGTAACACCCCATCCACACAGGGACGGCCTTACCGTTCTGATTCAGCACATTGAGCCCCATGGCCTTTGGAATACTTTCAGCCCCAGCTGGAAGACCTGGCTGATCTCCACTCCGCGCTCGAGGCTCAAAGGGCCGGAACCGTCAGGGCTCATATCGCCGTGGCGCACCTGCACGGCTTCCACCCTGCCATCAGCCTTGAAATCGCGCCCATAGACGAAATCGCGCACATGTTTGCCAGCATGGTCGGCGCCGGTCACCCAGGCGCTGCCTTCCACCACATGAGGATCCAGCAGGTAGGTCAAAGCCTTCTTGTTGCCGACCTGGCGGCCCTGAGGCCCCACGACGCCCGGCCCATGCAACCTTTGACCAGTTCGGATGCTTGGCAGCGTCCTCTCTCGGTGGCTTCCTCGATCTCAGCCGGGGAGAAGCTGGCTGCAAACGCTTCATATCCACTTCGCGATCGCCGGGAACGCCCACGATCACCAGCTCCCGCTGACCGTCAGGATGCTTAACGGCGATGACCAGGTTTTTCAGCACATCGCTGGCGGCCCAGGCGCGGCCATCCTCGCGAGGCGAGCTGGCGTTCAGCTGAGAGACCAAAGAGTCAATGGTGGGAGAATCAGGGGTGTCCACCACGGTGGCCGCAGGGTCTGGGAATAATCGACCGGATCCATGGCTGGAGTGGTCAAAGCCTCCACGTTCCATGCCTTGCCGGAAGGAGCCAAGCGAAAGTATCCTCCCCGATAGGCAAAGGAGCCAGGAATTCCTCGGACTCGGAGCCGCCCATAGGTCCTGAGACGGCGTGGACGATCACATAATCGACAGCCAGGCGGTGGAAAATCCGCTCGTAGGCGCCCTCTCAGCCAGGTAGGATTTCTTCAGGCCTTCCTCATCGATATCGAAGGAGTAGGCGTCCTTCATGACGAACTGACGGCCACGGATCATGCCTGCCCGAGGCCGAATTCATCGCGATACTTTCTGCCTTGCGATCTGGTAGAGGGTGACGGGCAAGTCCTTATAAGAGGTATACATATCCTTGACCATGAGGGTGAACATCTCCTCATGGGTGGGGGCCAGCAGATAATCGGCCCCGTGGCGGTCTTTGAAGCGGAAGATGTTGTCCCCGTATTCCTCCCAGCGATTGGACATCTGCTAAAGGCTTCCGGGGCATCATAGCGGGAAATGCACTTCCTGGGCCCCCAGGGCGTTGATCTCCTCACGGATGATGGCCTCGATCTTGTTGAGGACTTTCAGACCCAAAGGCAGCCAGGAATAAAGGCCGGGCCGATTTTTATGAATATAGCTGGCACGGATGAGCAACTTAGCGGAATCCACGATCAGCGTCGGTCGGGTCGTCGCGCAAAGTGCGCAGGAACAAGGTGAGACATACGTAGTGCTTGAGAACTCATAACCCCACACATTACAGGCGTTTATCGACGAGGGAGGAGCCGACGGAAGCGGGTGTGAGGAGAGGAAGTTAGGGAGATATCGGGCGGGAGTGGAGAAGGAAGCCGGAAGAAGCGGCGGACGAATCAGAAAAAGCTGCCCTTGGCCGAATTCGTCCGAGACCGACTCGAATCCAAATCCGAATCCGCCACCTGTCCCGCCAACCTTCCCGAAGATCGGCCGCCCTTACCGACCTGAGCCTGCTTTTTCGCCTTGAATCGGGAAGGAGGCCGCCCTTCCTTCTCAAGATGGCCGCTGCAGGCTTCGGAGGCCCGCCGCAAATCGGAATCCCCATGATCGCCTGCTGGGGACGAGGAAGGCCCGGTTGCTGATCCCCGTCAGATAAAGGCCTCCCAGATTCTCCACCCGGGACAGGGCCACATACCCCATCCCTGGAGCGAAAGTCCGACGCAGGTCCATGACCGCCCGGTCCAAGGTCATCCCCTGGGACTTGTGGATGGTGATCCCCCAAGCCAGACGCAGGGGACCTGGCTGACCGAAGTAGAACCATCTCCCGTCCAGGGTCTCCCAAGCGGCCGGAGCCATGGTGACCAAGTGGCCATTATCGAACTTCACCTGGGGTATCCCCTTTCCTCCTAGGCAGGAAGCCGGCCACCGTCCCCAAAGACCCGTTGACGTACTGGCGCTCCGGATCGTTGCGCAAGGCCATGACCGTCGCCCCGACTTTGAGGACCAGCCTCTGCGGAGCCAGCATGTTCTTCTTGAGCCTGTCCACCAGCGGGGCGGCCCCGGCCTCGGTCGCCAGGAAAACATGCTTCTTCGCTGACGTTGTGCCAGCTTGGCCATGTTGAGCGTATCGGCCGTCTTGTTCATCGGGAAGAGGTGGACGGTCGCCTCCCCTCTTTCGGCAGAAGGCCCACCCGAGTCGTCAACAGGTCGCAATCATCCTGGCTGACCTGGCCGGAGCGGATATTCGAAAGAACAGTCAAGAGCTGGCTATCGTCCTGACGATGCTGCTCGGTCAGGTAGCAGACGACCGGATCTAGGACCTCCCAACAGAGGGCTTCGGTCACATAGCCTTCCGGGTCCTTGCCCAAGGCCGCATAGCGCTGGCGCGAATTCGTGTAAGCCAGGCCCGCATTCACCAGATCCGCATTGGTCCGGGCTTTGCTGACCGGCGGCAGCTGATAAAGGTCTCCGGACATGACCACCTGGATGCCGCCGAAAGGCTGGTCGGACCGTTTGATCGCCCGGCAGGCTTCGTCCACCATGTCCAGCAGCCAGGCGTGAATCATGGAGACTTCGTCGATGACCAGGACGTCCGTGGCCTTGATGGCCTTGCGCCGCCGGGTTTTTGATGCGTTTCAGGACCTCCGGGTGAGGACCGTGTCCAGGCCGACCCCCGACCAGGCGTGGATGGTCTGGCCGTTGATGTGGGTGGCGGCGATGCCGGTGGAAGCGGTCATGGCCACGGTGAGCCCTTGGGCCCGGGCCTGGTCGACGAATTCGTTGAGGACGTAGGTCTTGTCTGACCCCGGGGCCCTCAGTCAGGAAAACCGGCACCCGCTGGAAAGGATGGCGAGCGCTGTGACTGTTTCACTTTTTCGGCGATGACCTTTCTCTGATCAGCGGCCCCTGAGGCTGGGGATTCTGAATCAATGACTTCGAGCCGAGATCCCGAATCAATGGCTCCAAATCAATGGCTCCAAATCAGTAATCTCGCTTTTCGGCGGAGGCCTGATCGGTCAAAGGATCCCCTGCCTGCTCGTATGCCCGCAGAGGCTGGTCTCTTCCACCCTGCCGGCAAGCGGCCTGAGCCTGGTCGGCGTCCAACTCCCGGCTCCAGGCAGGAACATGGCCGAACGGTAATACCGCAGTTCGTCGATGGATTCTGATGATATCGGCCAAGGCGCGGTGACCTCCGTGTTTGACCGGGCGCTGAGAACATACGTCCGGATACCAACGGCGGGAGGAGCTCCTTAAGGGTGCTCACGTCGATGGTCCGGTAATGCAGAAGCCCCATGAGATCGGGCATGAACCGGTCTAGGAACTTCTTGTCCGATCCGATGGTATTGCCGGCCAGGTGGGCCTTGCCCTGGCCATCTTCGGGCAAGAAAGGCTTGACATAATCGATCACGCGGGCTTCGGCCTCAGCCAGGACATGACCCCTGTTCCATTCCTTGATCAGGCCGGAGGAAGCATGCATCCGCCTGACGAAATCGCCCATATGATTCACGGCCGCCTGGGAAGGTTTGATCACAAGGTCGATCCCCTGGTCCAGGACTTTCAGATTGAAATCGGTGGGGACAACGGAGACTTCGCACAGCTCGTCGTGCTCGATGTCAAGCCCCGTCATCTCGCAATCGATCCAAATCAGCAGGGACTTGGCCGGATCGAAAATCTGATTGTCCGAATGCGCCGTATGGTTATCCGCAACGACCATCTCATACCTACCTTTGGCTTGTTTGCCTGTGAACATTTCATTATGGCACAGGGTATGCTCCGCGGGGAGAGATTCTGGCCAGACGGGCCGATAGAGTGAGAATATCCTCGTTCATCGATGACAGGCATGGATCATGACAATGGACTTGCAGTGATTTGCAATCGTTTACAATCGTTTCACAATCGTTTACAATCGTTTGCAATCGTTTGCACTGACTCGTAACGATTCACAATGATTCGCGACGATTGCAGTGCCTTTGCAACGATTTGCAACGGATTGCAACGGATTGTAACAACCGGCAGCAGCTCGCGAAGCAGACCCGGACCTAGCGCCGATGAGCGGGCAGGAAAAAGATCTTCAACGGAGGAAGACTCATGACAGACGATACGTCCCCCACGACCGCCAACAGCGCGATGAAAGCCGACAGCCCAACCATCATCGACGATTCGAACCCCGACAACTGGTGGAAGCAGGCGTCATATCACCAAATCTATCCCCGATCCTTTGCGGACGAAAAACGGCGATGGACTGGGGACCTGGCCGGCATCACCAAGCATATGGATTATCTGGAGCGTTGGGGGTCGACGCCCCTGGCTCTCCCCTTTCACCCTTCGCAGCTGGCCGATGGCGGTTATGATGTGGACGATTACCGGGCGGTCGATCCCCGGCTGGGAACCATGGACGATTTCGACTCCATGGTGGAGGCCGCCCACAGCCGGGGGCTCAAGATCATGGTGGACATAGTCCCCAACCACTCCTCCAACCATCACCCTTGGTTTCAGGCGGCCTTGGCGGCCGGACCCGGCTCCCCTGAGCGGGACCGTTACATCTTCCGGGATGGGCGGGGCGAAACGGCGAGGCTGCCTCCGACCAAGTGGTCCTCCACCTTCGGCGGGCCAGCTCTGGACCCGGTGGCGGATGGCCAATGGTACCGCACTTGTTCACCAAAGAGCAGCCCGATTGAATTGGGACAACCCTGACGTGCATCAGGACTTCCTGAAAACCACATCCGCTTGGTGCGACCATGGGGCTGACGGTTTCCGGGTCGATGTGGCCCACGGCCTGGCCAAGGACCTGGACCGGCCGAATCTCGACGATTACAGCGTGATTCCGTCCAGTCTGCCTTCCGATGGCTCCTACCCGCTTGTATGCGACCGCAACGAAGCTACACCAGATTTACCGCGAGTGGCGCAAGGTCTTCAATCGGTACAGCCCCGCCGCTTCTCCGTGGCGGAGGCTTGGGTCAATCCCGACCGACAGTATCTTTATGCCTCCGAAGACGAGCTGGGGCAGGTCTTCAACTTCGAGTTCGCCAAGATGGACTGGTCCCGCGACCAGTTACTGCCATCAGGAAGGGGTCGCCATGTCCGAGGGCGAAATCGCCGGCGACCTGGGGTCCTGAGCAACCACGACATGCCGCGACACGCCACGCGTTTTCGCCCTTCCCAGGTCCCCACCCGCAGTACCGCAGTTCGCCAATGACTGGATTCTGCGCAACGGGGAATCCTATCAAGAGGACCGGCCCTGGGAACCAAACGGGTCAAGGCCGCCCTCCTGCAGGAGATGGCCTTGCCTGGATCCGCCTACGTCTATCAAGGCGAAGAGCTGGGCCTCTTCGAAGTGCCGACATTCCCTGGAATCGGCTGGAAGATCCGGTCGCCTTCAACACCAGCGTAAGCGAGATTGGCCAAAAGGCCGCGATGGCTGCCGGGTCCCCTCCTCCGATTCAGGCGGATTCGGACGGCTCTTTCGGCTTTTCCTCGCCGCCCTTCGGATAGCGAAAAGGTCAGAGCCTCACCTGCCCCAGCCCGCCTGGTTCAAGGATTTCAGCGTCAACGAAGAGGAGGGCGACCCTTCGTCCATGCTGGCCTTCTACCGACAGGCCTTGGCTCTGCGCCATCGTTTGCAGTGCCCCGACATCTCCTTGGAATGGCTGGATATCAACGGCAGCGATAACCTGCCCGATGGGCCAACGGCCTTACCGGAGAATCATCACCTACAAGCGGTCGAACGGGTGGGCTTGCATCCCAATTTGCACAGCCGTCAACTTGCCGGCTGGCGGGTCCTTCTACCTTCTGGCCTTTGGATTCCGACGGCCGTCTCCTCAAGATACGTCCGCCTGGATAAGGCTGGGCTAAAAGCAGCTGGGCCGAAAGCGACTGCTCGACATCCAACCGCCCCCGCCAGTTCAACCGCTCAGCAAACCAATCACTCTCCGCAACAGACCTTCCAGTGACTGGGATCGACGATTACCATCGGACCAACCGAATCGACCGGGGTGACCGGACTAACCGGACTAACTGGATCGCCAAAACCATAAAACAAAATCAGAAAACCGAATCAAACGAAGAATTCGTGAAAGCCACCATCCACCTCCATGGGCGATATCGCCGTGAGCCTCTTCGGAGGGTAGACGCGCCTCAGACCGTCCGCCAACTTCGTCGCCCTAGCCAACGGTTCCAAAGAATGGACCGACCCACATCGATGGCATGAAGCGCACCGATCCCTTTACAGCAGGATTCACCTTCCACCGGGTCATCCAGAACTTCGATCCAGTCAGCGGCGACCCTCTGGGAAATGGCACCAGCGGCCCCGGCTACTCCTTCAACGACGAGATCAACCAGCACAAGTTCGACCAGCCTTACATGCTGGCCATGGCCAACGCCGGTCTGCGCCGCGACTCCGATGGCAAGGTGCACGGACCAACGGGTCACAGTTCTTCATCTACCGTCACACCCCGATGGCTGGACGGACGCCACACCATCTTTGGCCAGGTGACCGACGCCGCTTCCCAGAAGGTTGTGACCGAAATCGACGCCGTTGCACGACCGGTCGAGGGCGACCAGCCTCAGGCCCGTCTGTCATCGAGCATCAAGTCGCTGAGTAAAACAAAGTGGCACTAAACGAGAAGTCAAAAATCGAAAACGGCGGAAAAGTAATCATTTTTGGTTTTATTACCTTCGTTCAGTGCCACTTCTATGTATTTCCAATATATATGTTACTCGTGAGAGCCGGTGTAATTCACGGGGCTTCCTTGGTCATGACGATGTCGTGCGGGTGGGATTCGCGCAAGCCTGAAGCGGTGATGCGGATGACACCCCCTTGGCCTGGAGCTCCGGAATGGGTGCGGGCTCCTGTGTAGAGGCATTGGTCTGGTGCAGACCGCCCAAGAGCTCATAAGAGCACATAGTTGGGCAGGCCAGCGTGGCGCTTTCGCCCTCCACGCCCTCGGGAACCACCTTGTCGTCGGAAGTGACGTCCCGCCTGCAAAGTGGCGGTCGCTTGGAATGACTACTTCTTGCCGCGAGCCATAGCGCCCAAGAGGCCCATGCCACGGTAGACCTTGTAACGCTTGCCTTGAA
>BNJU01005341.1_pt1 | contig 122471 bp, 176 predicted proteins | sample 8539281 | NCBI WGS metagenome assembly BNJU01 (sample SAMD00202456, study PRJDB9452) | human saliva metagenome | isolation source: human saliva | place: Japan | reverse complement strand
AGATGTGTTCTCTTCATCTGTGCCAATATCATTTAGTGTATGTTTTAACATAGCCCTTGTCTTTTAATATCTTCATTGCATAATACGCTCGCAATAGCGCTATATCATCACCAAGTACCTCTACCCATGATACTGTAGCCTCTTTGATTTCTCCGCAAATGAGATCAAATGTCCAGCCATCACCGATGAGCACAACATCTAAAGTGTCCGGTACACCAACAGATTCTTCTAAATCACCGTACTGAATCCACGCAGCATGACCGTCTACATTCTCTACTTCTAAAACCATCACGTTTACCAATCTCTGATGCTTTGTCTAAAGCACTGCAATAGTTTGGTCGAGATTGCGCTTCTTTAGTGCGGCTGCATCGTCACAGTACGGATTCAATGCTTTACAAGCTGTCGTAAATCTTCAATCATATTATCTTGAGTACGCTGTACGTGCTTCATCAGCACATTTCATCATTTGAAATCCTCCTGCTCTAATAGTGTCATTCAATTCATAAGGAGCATCACGATAAATTATTTGTATTTTTGGAGAGTTCAACACGTGACTCTGGCCTGATCTTCGTACCAAGCACTGCCATGTACAGGATTACCATTTTTCTAGACATTTTAGGAGGCCTACAACATAGAAACAACAGCCGATGGAATCTTCCTACGTATGTATGTTATCGTTTTAATCATTACGATTATCTGGTGCAGCCAGTTTCTTTCAAATCGCCGCACCAGAATATCGGTAGCATAAGCGCCATGGCATCTCAACAGGCTGGCAAAAGAAGAAATGGTTTCTGGAATATAGCGAGTCGCCCGTAATATTAATTGCACCACATGCTCGTCATTACGTGGGATCTATTTACAATCCATCCTACTCGCTTTTGATTCTTGGTGGTATTGGTGACCAGGTACAAATCATTTCATTCATTATTTACCGATGCACGAAACCGTTAATCTAGTAGGAGCAATCGAAATTATCTGCTCGTGATTGGTTGGATCATTGGATGCGTATGTGAAAAGAATAGACAACACAAATAATGTATAAGATGGCACTAGGACACTATTCACACCTCTGTGTTATTATCTTTTGCCTTATGAAGAGAAATGAGACTTGAGAGGCCATAAATGGCTAGCCAGTTATATTATCATGCTGCTATCCAGACTTGTGCCAATGACCGCCAGTTTACATGGTCTATCTGAAAATTGTCTATATTCATATAAAAAGGTTCACATTGAGTGAAACTTTTGCTAAATCATTCTTATTTTGAAGAAAGAGCCTTAACGTTGTGAGAAAGCCTACATATTTTCACGGTATTCCAGCAACTGAACCTAATTCTGTCTTCGATTCTCATCAACTGCAGTTGTACTTGCGCGATACAGTCTGTGCGGCTCGCCAGAACCTGTCTTGATCTGGCCAGCGTTTGTAGCAACTACTAGAGTCAGAGAGTGTTGAATCTTGCAGATTCACCTGAACAGTGAATACAGCTGCAGTGTACAGCTTCCTTAGCCATTTCGATAGAATCTAATGTTTCTGTTAATGTACCAATCTGGTTAACCTTGATTAATACAGCGTTGGCTACCCTTTAATTAATACCCTTCTTGATATATATTTGTGTGTAACGAAAGGGTCATCGCAACAAAGCTGAACCACTTTCGCTACTTCGACGCTCTATTAACCTTAGCACCCCAGTCGTTTCAGCAGCTACAGCCGTCTTCGATTGAAGTTAATGGATACTTCTCTGCCCATGAGCTAACATATCGATCATCTGTTCAGATGTCTTGTCACCTTCACGCAGAACGTGTTGAACTCACCGAGCACCCTTTTCCAGCGTTGTAGAGTCAGAAGCAGCTAAGTCCATAGCAGAAAGCGAATGTCTTCACCTAACTTGTAAGCCAACCTTCTAACCTTCCAACCGGTAAAGCCAATGGGCGCCCGTTACCTAATATCTCTAATGGCATTGTTTCCAGAGTACGCGATGGAGCATATCCTTCATCACCTACAGCTGTGTTGTGCTCGTGGACTTTAGACCTTCTTTAATGCACTTGGAATACTTCCAGAATTGCACACGAACTGCTTCGTGTACGCTCTTAGCTTTACCTGGCATAATCATGTATTCTTGGCGGTCCTGCAGAAGAATCAGCATGCTTACCACCACGTTTAATAGCCCAGTTTCATCATTGGACACTAGTAGTACCTTAACCGCATTTTGCACCACCAATATGCTAGCCCATAATGGTAAAGCCACAAGCATCAGCAACTCGCACGAGCGGCAGCCTAATGAAACAGCTAATGTAACGCATTTGCACCAAAGAGTTGCTGCTGAATAGTGTTCCATCAAGATCAAGCATTGTCTTATCAATTAAGTTTCTGGTCGAAATACATTTAAACCGATAACTGCTGGAGCAATCTTTTCGTGACGTTAGCAACAGCCTTCAATGTACCTGTTCCAAGGTAACTTGATTCTTGTCACCATCCACGAAGCTCTAAAAGACTTCACGTTCACCTGTAGAAGCGCCTGATGGAACGATAAGCGCGTCTGGCCCACCACAACTCAGTGTAATTTCCACATTCTGCTGTTGGATTTCGGGAGTCCTAAAGACACCACGTGCATGCACTTCACGCAATTGGATCAATAAAATTAGGCATCTAATTTTCCTCTATTGATAACCTAAAACATATTCTCTCAGCCAAACTGAGTAGAACCTTTGTGGCGTCAATAATTTCCTTGAAGGATTCAGCAACTTTTAAGGATGCCACCGATTAACGCACCATCGATGTCTTCACAAGCCCTTATATTCCTGATGTTTTGTTGTGCTAGATCCGCCGTATTGGATACCGAACTGTACAGACAGTTGCTTCATCATAAACCCTTCACTGTTTCAGAACTAGCTTGCAGCAGCTTCAGCTGTATTTACATCAACCTCTGCCTGTTCAATAGCGAGATTGGTTCGTGGCTTAATAATAACCGTCTTGGATACTTCTTCGGCTGTTAAACCAGCTAAAAGACCAGCTAACTGAACAACAACTGTAGTCTTCCAGCATCGTATTCAGCTTCTGTTTCACCTACACATAAGATGGGTGTGATGTTGTCGAATAATCTTGCGCCTTTAAGCAGCACTCTGTTTCGTTGTAATATGTACATCTTTCGGGTGACCGATAATGCGTATGTAATGCCGATTTTCCTTTAACATTAATTCAGATACTTCACCACTGTATAAGCGCCAGAATCACTTTTCGCCAGCGGTTTTTCAGCAGCGATTAATAAGTTCTTAGCAGCCTTAACGCAAACGTCTAGAGTCTACGGAGCACCGATACCATAATCAGCAACTACCAACCTGGTAATACTTCTTCGATACCTTCATGAACTCAGCAGCTTCTGGTGTCTTGTTCATTTCAGTTACGAAAATTACTGGTTTTCTTGTCATGTTTCTTTTCCTTACTTACTCGGAATATGTAGCGATTCCTGGGGTTCACTCCTTCCATATGTTCTGAGATGCCACCACCTGTGAGATGTTGGCTGGCAGACTTCTGCGAAACCTAAGTTCTTGCTTGGAAGCAAGTCCCGCCACCACCGATGATTGTAGTAGCACCTTCAAGGTTAGCTAATGTTTCGCGAATGGCGATTAATGCCCATAGCAAATGCTAATAACTTCGAAACCGCCCATTGGGCCATTGCAGAATACTGTCTTAGCACCAACTAGTGTTCATCTGGAACTTCTTAACAATTCGAGATAAATATCTAACCCATGACCATCCTGCAAATTTCTCAACAGGTACTGTCTTGATTTCTGTTGGGTTAGAAAGTCATTGCTTCTTCTTGTATCTACAGGTAAAGAATAATTTACCTTCACCCTTATTCCTTGGGTCATTGGCTAATTCCATCTTTTGTCAACTACAATAGAGATGTACCAATCTTACCTTAGCAGCTGTGAAGTGTATATTGTTCCTCCCACCAATTAATGCCCTTTGCAATCTTCAGCGGTTTCGATAACGCCAATCTTGTCAAGCAACTTCGCACCACTAAGATAGCAACGAATGAATGTTTTGTGGATGGTAACACCCCATACCTAAAACATTCTTCCTTTTCCTTTAAGAAACCTAAAGCTGAAGGAAATGTGTTGGGATACCAACTGTTATTGATGCGTAGGCTCTGTACAGAACCAAATGCATCTTCTAAATCGCCTAATAGAAGCCATGATGACTAACTTTCTTCATCGTTGCTGTTTCATCGCTTCTCGCAACGAGTGTTCTGCATCAATACGATTAGAACCCTCTTTCTCACCGGGCAACGCTTTGCTTCTTCAGGATTCCAGCACCACAGTTGCATTTACACAAACTCAACAGAGTGCACTCTGTGAGGAAAGCTAAGCAATCGCAACGATAGACATGTCGTTTTTAGCATGAGTCCTCATCAGTCTTAATCTTTGCCTCAGTGGCTCAAAAGTAATACTTTTTGCTCCATTTTCTGTGAGATAATTAATTGGTGGCTTAATGCATGCTGCACGAACACGATTATCATCTGTGATTACATTTCCTGCCAGCGGAACGTTGGAAAGTCAACTTTGAACAATGACGTGTTTTTCGTCCAACATCTAAGTCTTTTACAGTAACTTTAGACATTTGATGTCTCTCCTACTGTCATAGAGTTATAACACTTGCGAGGCCAAACTTGAAAATGAAGAAACACAAATAATGAGTGTTTTAAAGACATGAGATTATCCAAAAGAAAGCGTTTCCAAAAGTTACTATAAAATGTTTTGTGCAAAAATAACAAATGGTCTAATCAATCTTTCTGACTGATACTCTTCACAAAATATCTGCAACTACCATCCCACTTACTCAACCCAAAACGATATAAATTCCAGGATAAAATCGCTACAATCCCTGTCCATCCATATGCAAATAAATAACCGGAATAAATAAGACATACAAACCAAAGGTAGCCAATCAAATCCTATATTTACGTAAATCCATCCACTGAGAAGCGAAAGAACAGGATTTTGATCAATCAGAGCGAGCACTCCGCTGCAGTCCTGTGTCTATTAACAGAAATAGAGCCTACATATACCAACTCGCTATTAAAGCAGTCGTAATGCATCTACACCACTTTGTCGCAGATATTACACAGTCTAGTATGTTCTTCAGATATACTCCTTCAAATCCCTCAAAACTTCCATGCAATTCATATTTCATGTCAATCATCCGGATTGATCGACACGATCTGTAACATAAAAGATGCCATACCCAATTGTTTCACTGGCACCATCTACACCAATATCAGTACCAACCATAGGCATTTCACTGCCCTCTGAAACCCAGGCATCTAATATCTCTTGATAATATAATAGACGGGTTGCATGCATGACTATTTGGCATAAAGTAGTAACCAACTCAAAATCACTTGGTTCTAGCCTACCCACAATTCTTTCCTCTGTGGCAATTCTAGGAAATAAAGTTCGTTGCAGCACAACCCTATGTCCCTGCTGCACTTCTGAACAATCTCTTTTTGCAAGTGGTTTGTACAGTACTCTGTACCTTTGAAATCTTCACGATAGAACTCATCAAATTTTCTGGTCATTCTTTTGTTCGTTCTTCACCATACACACTTCGAAAAACACTTCAAAATACATCTTCATTTAGTGGTGTTCATCATTTTTATAACGGCTATATGTAGTCAAATCGTATGGATTAACTCATCTGGTTTATATCAAACTGCGCCATTCTCTTTGCCATTAATCAAAAATATGTTTTCCTCAAATATATCTGGTGGTGGTGGTAATGTGCCATCAGGTCAAATAGTATTGCTTTTTCATATAGATATCTCCACTTCTTCTACACAATGCTAAAACCATCGTATAAATATTGAAAAACTTATCACTTTCAATGATACAATGTTCTTAAATCATATTCTATATTTGCTAATAGGAGGTTACTTTATGAAGATAATTGTTTCATATTTTGTAGAAGCCGCAAAGAAATTCAAACTATCATTCATAAATCTTTTCTAATGACGGTCCTAGTATCCCTTATAAATCTAGCGACTATCATCTACTTTAGAGCTTATTTTAAAGTCAATCTCTACTAGCTCAACAGAGATAATTAAATACTTAGTAATTTTGTGTCTATTGTTAGTAGTGCACTTCATTACATTATGTATTATGGTCAATCTCTTTAGATAAATTTTGATTGGAGAATATTTGCTATCTGGTTTCATCAATGTCAAACATCAATCCATACACGCATATAAAAATATTGATTCATCAAAATCAGTCATAGACTGTGCACAATGACAGTCTGAATATATTCCGCGTTGTGGAAACTTTGTCCCATCATTACTTTGTTCTGCAATGCCTAATTGTTTTCCTTCTAGTTTTCTGCTACGATTGACCTGCTGTTTCTCTGTTTCTACTCATCGCAAATCGTCAGCCAAGGGATTATGAGTTTCCGTATGTCTCTAGACCCTTGTTGAATCATCAGCGTCTGGCAAATCAAAAAGTGAGACACTATAATGCCTGCATGAATATACCGATAAAGTTGAGATACATTAAAACAAATAATCTATGATCCTACTTTTGCTTTATGGCTTATCGCATCAAACTAGAAATAACAATTTCCATACTCCTTCCTTTCCATCAAAGAAGACAAGATTTCATTTCTTCGGTACATTCACGCAGAAACCTCACAATTCATTCATACGCAGTTTATCTTATCAATGTGTATTGTCACTACCTGTTTATCAAAGGCTCATTGCCAAATCAGCGTTCCTATATTGTTCAGTTTAACTGCTTAATGTCACGGGGACAGAGAAATGGAGCTGCTGTTCCAACAAGATTAATAGCAGTAGGATTAGTAGCACTCAGTATCTGACGTCAGGAAATTTACCTTGCACTACATGGTAATAAAAGCCATCTTTGATGTTTCATCAGTGAATTGAAAAGTGTTGCATTCTCGTGTTCCGATAAAGTCAAACAATGTTCCTCGATCACTTTTTCTCTTAAAGTAGTGAGCGATTTTCGCGCGGGTCAAAGGAACGAAATCGTGTGGCGAGCAACACTGTTTCAGATACAACTGGATACAATATTCTCCTACATCCAGGGAAAGTACCGATCAACAATGAAAAACTCGATAAACAGCACAGTATGTCTTTCTTATTGTAGAGAACGCTCAACTTATATCAGCAACACAGACTGTGTCGAGATGCGCTGATCCAAAATCACGTAGCAGGAAATTTCACACTGAGTCAAAGTCCGGTACTGTAGATAAAATAGTCGCTGAGATTACAAATGTCTAATCTACACCCATCAATGAAATGAAACCACTGGTGGTGAGAAGAAAGAAAGATTGACGCAATCAAAAGGTAGTGGCGTTTAGAAAAAGTATATCATGCGAAATACTGACGATGGAAATAGATGCTATGAACTAGATACAGAAACAAGAGAGATAGAGTTTTACAATTCACGCTTAAATGATCTTGCATCCCAAACGAAGATAAAATCGTGTACTGCCAATTCCACGGCGTAGACTTTTGCAAGTCAGTTCAGTTTCAATAAAACAATATCATTCTAAAACAGTGAAAGGCAGGATATATGTACCTCTACTAATGTATGTATCAGTAAATACCTAGTCCAGTGACAGTGGGTAATACAACGTCCATTACTGATTTGCGCTGGTCAACTTCATCGTTGCAGCATGTATTCATTGCCTCTTCACGCTGAGCCCTTCCATCCAGTCTTATTGTTGTAATACTGTTCTAAGGCATAACATAGTGTGCCATCATGTCATTTGGATTTTGCTTGCGAAACAGCCGTTACCTTCCCTGTATATTGGTTATATGGATGCACTGTATCCTTTTGAGACCACCAGTTTCACGTACGATTGGAAGCGTACATAATGCGATGGCGATCGGCTGACCAATTCCATGGTTCATGAGATGGAAGGCATGAAGAACAGATCACAACCCGCATAGATAAGGTGGCAGATCTTCGTTATAACCACAGTGAGTATACTGCTCTGCCTTTTATATTCAGACTCCTAGCCACTTAAATGCACTTTCTGCATGTTAGCTCACCTGTATCAAAGCACAACAAACTGAACATTCCTGGTCGCATAATCTCGTACATTCTCTGTGACCATATACATGCCCTTTTTGTTCTGTTAGTCGAGATACGATACCGATAAAGCGCAACATCGCTCTTCACCTCTAAGCCAAGTGTTTCCCTAGTAGAGCCTTCTTTGTTTTCCTTCTTTGCCAGAAACATAGTTTCGAATATCGAGATTCTTCATAAAGATGCTTATCCGTCTTTGGGATTCCAATCTACAGTGTCAATACCATTTTACGATACCCCAAAGGTCGCTCGACTATGATAACGCAGTACGAAGTCCATACGTTCACCATAGGTTTGTGTCAAAATCTCTTCGAAGAATATGTTGGAATACTGTTGTAATCTTATCTGCATATACAATCGTAGCCTGTCATCCGCCAGATACACTGTATCAAATTTAATGGAACCATATCGAAAATAACTGTAATCAAGTCTAGACAACTCTCGATCACTTTCAACACCAAAGTTACCTTGGAATGCCAAGTTGTGGATTGTATGGAGCGTGGCAGATCTGTTGATAACGATAGTCATCCGCATAACATGCATGCGCCATTAAAGCATCATGACCCGTCTGCCAGTCATTTTCATGAATGATATTTGGGACCACCAGTTGATAAAATAAATCATATCTAATACAGCACGTTGGAAAGCAAAATCTTTCACCATCATCCTCATAACCATCATAGACCATCTCTTTTCGAAATATCACGTGTGTTCGACAAAGTAATACCTACTCATCTACATCACAACGATAGAAAGCGTTGCTGGTTGGTCAATCCATCCAGAACGAACTTGAATTGTACCAAGTCTTTCTAGCTTATCATAGTGTTTCTCAATAATTTTTGTATAGAGGCAACACGCACATACATGTCCGCGGCTACGCTGCACATGTTCTTGGTAAACTCACCGATAACATCTGCTAGACCTCCAGTTTTAATAAACAGTGAAAAGCCTTCGTCTGCTGCAAACAATACGAATCTGCTCATTGAATACTCTCGCTTCCCTAGATACAATCTCTACGCTTTACGTAAATCAGATTATCTTCTGTTCCAACAAGTTCTTTTTACTTTATGTGGATTTGTTGCATACTTATCAACAATGACTGTGATCAAGGTGAACACCGTCACCAATAACAGCACCTGGTAATGCGATAGCTATTCTCAATCACTGCATCCCTACCAACCTTAACATTTCTGCTGATAATAGAATTCTTAACGACGCCTCATTTCACAACCATTCGCAACAACAGCGCAGTGGTAACATCTGAATCTTCTCCAAAATATGGATGGACTAGAGTTATTGTGTCATGCGTATGGCCAATTTGACTTGAATAAGTTAAAGGCAACCTTGTAATCCTCTCAACAACATGTTAAAGACGATAGTATTCTTTTTGATTATTGATACATGCAACAAATCCTTTCACTGCATATCCACAGAATATCTCACTTCATTTACTACTTCGCGTAATACATCCTTGAACCAGTAGAGTGATGAAATTTCTGCACTGTCTTAACTTAATGTAATGAACAAGTCCTTTCTCATCACATATGCTTCTAAGGAAACAGAATGTGTCTTTTGTATTTACCACGATTCTTATCAATGAAAGAACTCCCTTATCCTTATCCATGTGAATGTCACATTCGATGGAATGCTGTCTTAGCATCTGATGTATTTGTATAGAGTGCTGTAATATCTGCCACTTTCGATATGTCCATCTAATACTCACTAGAAAGTCAATATCATAGATGAAATAACTGGTGCGATAACAACATATGGATTCTTATCTTTTCCAATGCACTGCATGTTCAAGATATAGTTTGCAATATCGTGATTATATACAGGTGAAAGAATGTCTTTTTCACCAAATAAGATACTGTAATTTACCACGTTTGGAGTTGATGTTGTAATGACGTCCATCTCCTAAAGTGTTCGATGAGATTGCGTGGCTTTTTCTACGCAAACTTGAACGCTATCGATACCTGAGTTTGTCATATTACTGAGGATGAAAGTCGATAATACGATATCTTCCCATGAACGCTGTTGCTGAACAGGTCGGAAATCACCAAGTCCCTCAATACACGGAACTATCTTCAAATGAAATAATACCTAAAGCTTTCATGATTTCTCCTCCTACTCCGTAACATTCTTAGCAATCAATTCAATATGATCACTATCTGCTGAACCTAATACAACACCAGGGTCCAATTTCTCACATTATCCGCAACGATACAACGTGTAATTTTTCGCACCTGCACCAATCTTTAGCGCCTGTTAAGATGACAGAATCCTGTACATCAGCACCTTCATCAATAAAGGGTTTGTACCTAAGACAGAATTGTTGACTTTGCCTCAATACACTACCCTGTGTGATGTAACTATTACGTACAACCGCATTTTCACCAATGAACTGTGGTAGTGCGTTAACATCTTCTGTATAAATCTTCCAATCAGGATCGCCTAAGTTTAAAGCATTGTCATTCTTCAATAAATCCATATTGGATTCTAAAGTGAATCGATTGTTCCAACATCTTTCAGTATCCCACAAAAGCGATATGCTGCTAGAACTTTATTATCATCTAAGTATGCAGGAATGATATCCTTGCCAAAGTCATGTGAGGACTGTTCATTCTTATCATCTTCAAAGTAAAGTATTTACGTAGTGTCTTATACGTAAAGATGTAAATGCCCATGGAAGCTAAATTACTCTTTGGATGCGCAGGCTTCTCCTCAAATTCCTGAACCATATCATTCTTATCGCAATTCATGATGCCAAATCTAGAAGCTTCCTTCATTGGCACCTGTAATACAGCGATTGTCGCATCAGCGCCCTTTGCGATATGATGCTTTAACATCTTCTCATAGTTCATCTTAGATATGGTCACCAGATAATATAAGTACATATTCTGGTTCAATACTATCTAAGAAAGTCAATATTTGCTGTGATTGCGTCTGCTGTTCCACGATATACTTCAAAAGCCCTTTCTGATCTCTTTCACGTGGTGGAAGAACGATACTACACCATCATTTGTATCAAAGGCCCCCAGAACTGGTCTTTTTGCGACATAAGCATTTAATAAAAACGGATTCATATTGTGTTATCACCTACGTGTTAATACCTGAATTTGCGCAATTACTCAGTGGAAAATCAATAATTCTATACTTTCCTCCAAAATGCTGCAGGCTTTGCGACTTTTCTTCGTCAGAGTCATGCAGACTGACTTCCGCGGCCACCGCGCAGAATCATCGCAACCATTGCATTAGATCTCATAAAAGTCCTCCTTAATCAAAACTATGGATACGCTTACATTATAAGCTAATATGATAATCAGAACATTACCATATGTAAAATATCTCGTTTTTATTCAATTTTGCATGCAAAATCTCAAATATCTTTAATCTGCCAATCAATACTCTTTTCGAGTTGTTTTTCTCTAGAAATTCATTTGCTTTTTGAAGTGATTACATCCAAAGAAAACCATTGTATGCAGATAAAAGGTGATGGATGTCTGCCTCTAAAACAAGATGCTTCGTTTTATCAATCATGCATGCTTTATTTCTGAGCCACTCTTCCCCAACAGGAAAGACTACCGGTTCTTTCTTTTCATTGATTTTTGAATCACATGATCATGAATATTTCCCCACCCCTGCACAGCATGACTTTGTGGATGAAATCTTCTACCGTCATCACCGTATTCAACAGAAATACACCCTGCTTTTGCCCATGGTACAAGATACCCGTTATTTGGAATTGGATATCCATATTCTGTTTGTAATTCATATACATATTTCAAAAGACTCGGTGGTATCTTCACCCCTGGGTTAACTGAAAACACAAACCATGTGCCTGCCCTTTTTGATGATATGGATCTTGGCAAGAATAACTACTTTATATCCGAATAATCACAGTGCTGAAATGCGGAAAACCTGCTGCTTGGGTGGATATATTTCTTTTGTTTCATAGGCATTTTTCAAAAACTCCGATAACTTCAAGAAATATTCTTTTTCCATTCTTGATGCAGCCATTCTGTCCATTGAGTTATCCATTTCAATACTTGCTCTCTTATATAAATCATGCCACTTTCGGTATGATTTTTCACTATTTATTGATAGTTATTTTTCTCTTCTCTTGCGAACGAAAAACAACAACTAAAATTAACACTGTAGCTGCTAACGATACCCAAAGACCAATCTTACCTGGATTGACAAATGGTTTGTTAGAACGTAGAGTTGTAGCACTAGCACCACTAGCTTCAAGATATTTTCTAGTCCTTCTGTACGATATCGAGATGGACGATCACCATGTGTTAGTAACATGCGGATTGGATTCTCTACATCGTACTTCTTTCAAGACAGCCTGCGCTTGATCACGGAAGTGAAGATAGTATGTTAGACCAATACCATAAGGCACGATAGAACCAGGCTCTTGTGTTACAGTTGAAATAACATTTTGAAGCTGCAGAAGCATTTCTAATCCTAATGATTCATAATACTTTCCTAACTTCTTCTCATCCCATCCCATGCCATTTACTAAGAAATCAGCCTGTGCAGGTAAGATATAGTTTAAGTTTGTATTGATACGATTTTCTTCCCTTTGCACCATCATTTAATTCAGAATATGCCCAAACAATATCCTCCCAATGACCATTGCCCAACCTTCTATATAATATTGCTGAGCTGTAGTACGTAATGGATTTGGATTTGTATTCAAATACCAAGTAATCTGGAATAAGTGTCCAGAAACCTTCATGTAGTGCTAAAGTAGTATACATTTCATTTGTTGAATTTACATTATCACCATTAATCTTAATCACATTGTTAGAGAAATCATCAATTGGTGGCTGCATGTAGTACGCAACAATCGCATCATTAGCAACAGATGGATCTAAGTAACTTGCTGTAAATGTTACTGCAGGGACCTTCTGGAAACTCCTATAAATGTCCTTGTAATGTATTGAGAATCTCTGTAGGATCCTTCTCTGGTAATGCTTCTTTCTAAGTTATCATTCTTCTTAGCGTTCAAATACAAGTTCTAGCTTCATCAATTAACTTCTTTAACTGCTCATCTGTTAAATCAAATAATTCTTGTAAAAAGCGGATGAACTTGACTTTTGAACGTAATAACGCTGCGTAATATTCTTTTCCATCAGGTAAATCATACAAACTTAATGATGTACGTGTCCCACGGAATGTTTCAAGTTCTTGTGCAAGCTTCTGATATTCAGGAATGTATGTGTTTTGAGATAAATCACGATTCTTTTTCCTTATATGCAGTACGCTGTTCCTCACTCAAGCCCTCAAACTTATCTACATTCTGATTAAAATCTGAATGAGTGGGTTGTGTCTGTCTTTGCAACGAACTTTTCAATTCCATCTAATGTACTATCTAAAAGCATCATCTGTCATGAAGTAACCATTTTGTACCTGCGTACGCGTAACTCTAGTGCACCTTCAATATATGCTGGAACACTCTCTAATACAGATAAATAATCATCGATATCTTCTTGCTTTGTAGAACACAAACTCTGTAAAGTTTGTAATTAAATTACTCTGAATACCACGATTTGGTAAGAACTGGAAATCAAACATTGGATAATTCAAGAGTTCACGAGTACTTTCTAGTAATACTTATGTATCGTAATCATGCTGTTGTATATCTGACAACTCAGTCATAATTGAACTTCTCTAATCCCTTTAAAGACTCCTCTACTTTTGCGATACTCTTTGAGTTATCTAAGTTGGAGGTTCACCAATCGTTGGCTGTGGTTTTGTAATACCATATTTTTCATAATCCTTTAATGCAAAAATGTAATGATGTATAATCATCTTCCATCATTTGGATGAAATTCATTTCGCATAAACTGATCGAAATCAGCATTCGTTTCTTCTGCATGTACAGGTGAAATTACACAAAGAAGTGCCATGGCAATCAAGCCAAGTAAAACTTTCTTATTTTCATCTATTCATTCTCCTTGTTTCTAAGTATAACAGAAGTATTATCTTTTGAGAAATATTACTATTTATATTCAGTTCCACCCATTCAACCACTGTAAAAACCCTTACGTTCTACACTGTCTAACTTTTGCGGTTGAATCATTATTGATTCTTGCAACGGTTTCCAAGCCATCATGACACGAATCACTGTATCTGGCTTTGGTGAAATATCTAATTCAGCGTGATCTGTATAGTTTTCATTCTGGAAAGAGATTAAGTTATAGGCATTTTCCTGCATGTATGGTAACCAGTAAATGATAAACTCATTTCTCTCACGATCATTTAATCCTAGTTTAGTGAGTGACTCTTCCAAGAAAGCTTCTGTATTTGACCCCTCTACAACAAAGCCAGTTGAAAAGTCTGGAGTATAATTCACAACACCTTCCCAGAATAAGCAGTAATACGAATCCTTGTTATCTAGTGCATGTAGTGTTCCATCCGGCTCTGCAACAACATTCCAGCCATCATTGTACTTTGGATATGTTGTGGTAAACTTACCATCAAGATTTACTTTTACATCAACCTCAGTTGTCTCCTCTGGATATAGATAAATAACAGGTTTCTTACTTTTCTCGGGAAATAGATTACATCCTGCTAAAAAAATAATCGTACATGTAAGAAATGCCTTTATAAGTTTATTCATATTCATTTCTCCCTGTTTACAACAAAGGTCTGAGCGAACTCAGACCTTAACTATTAATTCTTATGACTTACTATTTTGTGTCAGCTAGGTAATGTATCAGCAGATAACTTACCGAAATACAACTGTATCTACTACAGCGTTACCACCTAAACGGTTTGCACCGTGGATACCACCAGTAATTTCACCAGCAGCATATAAGCCCTTGATTGGCTCTCCCTTTTCATTGAGTACACGTGCTTCCGCATCGATTGTTACACCACCCATTGTATGGTGAACACAAGCCTGACGAGGAGTTACAACCCATGGTCCATGCTCGAGTTTTGTAGAGTATAGAGTTCTTCCGAATTCATCACTTCCACTTTTCAACACTCTTATTGAATTCATCTACAGTTGCCTGTAATGTTGCAGGATCCATATCTAACTTCTTAGCGAGTTCTTCTAATGTATCAGCGTAAATGATGAATCCATTCTTTTCAAGGTATTCAAATGTGAATCCGTCACCACTTCTCCACTCTGGGTCCTTGATATCCTTATAACCAGCACCATCGCCACTTTCAAGGATATAGAACATCTTATCAGTTTGATTTAGAACACCACCGCAAATCTGGTCACGACGACCGTCTTCACGAACGAAACGCTTACCTTCCTTATTGATAGAAGATAATCTGAGTCTGTACCGTTAACTGCACGTGCTGGGAACTTGAAATCTGACCATCTACCAAGTTACCTAGATATAGAAGCTGTAATTGTTCCATATCTGTTAAGGAAGCACCAGCATCCTTAGCCATTGTGATACCATCACCCTGTGATGCTGAGAAACGGTTTGTTGTGCCTGTCTTAGAAAGATCTGGCCACTTACCTGTTGTATTGTATTCCTGAACCATCTTAGCGTTAGCACCGAAACCACCAGTAGCTAATACGACGCCATCCTTAGCTGTAAATGTAATTTCTTTACCTGTATGGTTATCCGTAGCCTTAACAGCCGTAACTTTATTATTATCAAGTACAAGCTTTGTAGCTGTAGCTTCTGTTAATAATGTAACCTTATCTCCATACTTTTCAAGCATATCAGCGTATACAGAGATAAAGCCTGTACCCATCTTCATTGTAGATGTGTGTGTACGTTGCCATAAGGAACCAGCACCCTGTGAAATCTTATCCTGGAATGTCATACCCATAGATTCGATCCATTCATATCCACCAAATGCGTTATAGCATAATGCCTTAACAAGATCGAGATTTGCGACCTTATCACCATTGATCCAAGTCTGTAATGCATACCATTCCTTGGAGTCAAATAGGTCTGTTCTACCAGCAGCTTTATATGCATCCCATTGTGCTTGCACTTCAGCTTGTAATGCTGCATGTTGATCATTAATTGGAGTTTCAGCTAAAGCCTTCTCAATTGTAGTCTTTACAGCATCACTCATTTCAGCATGCTGTTGTAATGCTGGGTCTGGTGCATTATAAATCGCACCACAAACTAATGTATCACCACCGATTTCACCGGCTTTTTCGATAATTGCTACGCTCTTACCATTCTGTAAGAGTTCAACAGCACTCGCAAGACCAGCTCCACCGCCACCTACTACGACAACGTCAGCTTCAACGTCTTTTCTATCTTCATAAGTTACTTCTTTCTTAAATGCATCTGGATCGCCACCTGCTTGTTTGATAGCGTCCTTAACAGCAGTTTTAATAGCTCCTGATGTAATTGTTGCACCAGTCACATTATCAACTGATAAACTTTGATTCTTAACGATTTCTTCTGGAATTAATTGAACAGGTGCTACACCCCCAGTTGTAACAACCTTTCCATCCTTGTCAACAAGTTCCCCACCGATACCTGGAGTTTCAGCGTGAGAAGTCACCTTAACTGACTTAATTTCATTTTCTGTTACTTCTACTTCTACCGTAACATCGTCGTTCATACCAGTAGCAGAAGCTGTATATGTACCAGGCTTCATTTTACTGGACGTTGTTGTCTCAGTTGCCTTGTTACAGCCAACAAGAGATGCAGCCAAAACAAGAGTAACCAAAGAGATACTCAATCTTTTCATTATTATGTTCCCTCCATTTATTAAAAAAATATGATAGACCATTTTTTCACAAAATAGTACCCCCTAACAATGTTATTTTTATGATTTATATCTGTACTTGTAAGTTTTTCACTATTACACAGACTTTATTTCTGAAAACCATATCATTTTCTAGTATCATGCATACAAAAAACCAGAATACCATTTGATTAGTACCCTGGTTTCCATCATGCTTACATAGCTGATTCATTATTTGTTTGAATATGCAACAATGTAGAAACCGTCTGTTCAGAGATATTCTGCATCATGGCATTGAAGCGATTAAAAGCCCTCTTCACGATATGCGTCAATTGGCTTTACATTCGCATAACTGCGTAAACGAACACTCGTCTTCAAATGTTCCATCACATCCACATGGTGAATCCACTCACGATCAAGAATCTGTAAGAAGATAAACTTTACCATTCGCTGTAATTCTTCTTGTGGAAGCTCTGCAGTTTGTTTATGGTAGACATCTGTAATCGCATCCGTAATCTCTTCTTGTGATCCTCTGTGGATTGTCTCTGCATACTGTTTACCATCAATTCCTAAACTATTTAAATATTGTGCAAGTTTCTCCTTTGCATCATTCTTATTTGGAATCTGATAATATCCTTCAATTGCAGCAGATACATTCTCCTTCACAAGTTCATAAACGAGTGGTTCCATATCCTCAAGATCAAGTACCTTATCTCGTTGGTCATAGATCAAATGCCGTTGTGCCATTAATACATCGTCATATTCAAGTGTATTTTTACGTGTATCAAAGTGTAGACCTTCTGCTCTTTCTTGCGTGCGGTCAATGAGTGCTCTCATCTTATTGATATTCTCTTTATCATGTTCAAAGCGCTCAATTATGCCTTCACTTTCGTCTGTATGATATTCCACAATCAAATCATCATCCATGGAACAATAGAATCTTGAGAAGCCTGGATCACCTTGACGACCAGAACGTCCACGTAACTGATTATCGATACGCTTTGCTTCATGACGTTCACTACCAAGTACCGCAAGACCACCAAGCTGTGCAACACCTTCGCCAAGCTTAATATCCGTACCACGACCAGCCATATTCGTCGCAACTGTTACCGCAAACTTTTGTCCTGCCTTCGCAATAATCTCAGCTTCATTTTCATCATTTTTTTGCATTTAATACATGATGAGGAATATTCTGTTTTCTTTAACATTTCACTGAGTGCTTCATTGATACCGATAGATAATGTGCCGATTAAGACTGGCTGTCCCTTTTCATGCAGTTCTTTTGTATGTTTAACGATTGCCTCATATTTTTCATGTCTATCTTTGAATACTAGATCTGGTTCATCAATACGTGCTATAGGGTCTATTGGTAGGGCACCTCATCACACGCATGTTATAAGTATTCAAGAATTCGTCTTCTTCTGTCTTTGCCGTACCAGTCATACCATAACAGGTCATATAAACGGAAGAAAGTTCTGATAAGTAATTGTCGCAAGTGTAATTGTTTCTTGCTTGATACCAACATTTTCTTTGGCTTGAATCGCCTGATGTAATCCATCGCTGAATTCACGACCAGCCATCTTTCTACCAGTAAACTGGTCTACAAGAATAATTTCATCATCACCCACTACATACTCAACATCCCTAGTCATGAGATAGTTGGCACGCATTGCATTTTGAATATAGTGAACTATGCTTGCATGTTCACCATTATAGATGTTTTCAATGCCGAAGGCACGATCAGCTTTCTTTAAACCAGCATCCGTTAATACAACGGTACGGTCTTCACGGTCAATCTCAAAATCAACATCTCTCTTACAACTCTTCGCAAAACGATCAGCCTGAATATACTGCTGGTCTAATACTGGCCCAGGACCGCTGATAATTAACGGTGTTCTAGCTTCATCGATTAAGATGGAGTCAACCTCATCCAATACTGCGTAGTGCAAACCACGTAAAACACGTTGTTCCTTACGCATTACCATGTTATCTCTTAGATAATCAAAGCCTAGTTCTGAATTTGTTGTATAGGTAATATCACAAGCATACGCATCTCTTTTTTCACTTTCAGAAAGTGAATGCAAATTACATCCTACCGTTAGGCCAAGGAACGTATATACACGTCCCATCCATTCCGCATCACGTTTGGCAAGATACTCATTGACAGTTACAACATGTGCACCCTTACCTGCTAAGGCATGTAAGTAAATTGGCATAACAGCTGTTAATGTCTTACCTTCACCAGTCTTCATCTCCGCAATATCACCTTCATGTAATAGAACACCACCTAATACCTGAACACGATATGGAAACTCATTTTAGAACACGCTTTTGCGGCTTCACGAGCATTCGCATAAAAGCATCAGGCAGTACATCTTTTTAAAGATGCCCCTGCCTGTATTTTTTCTTGTAGTTGTCTTGTTACTTCACGTAAATCATCATCTGATTTCTGCGCATAAGTCTCTTCTAATTTCAAAACTTTATCTGCGAGTACTTCAGCTTGATGAAAGTGTCTTTTTCACTATCGAATAGATTTCCAAAATAATCCCATCTTCTACCTCTTGCATACGATTAGGCTTAATGCTGGAACACATACATGTTTTGATTTAGCTTCTTGGCTATTCCCATTTTCATCAAAGATAACTTGCCACTCCTCATCAAGACGATAGAAGCGATCACCAGTTGATGGATTAATCATGACACGAACCGTTTCTGCATTGCCTTTCGAACCTGCAATATCATAGAACACCGTCTGGTCATCCGCAACCCAAACTTTCACTTTTTCATTGATTTCTAACGCAGTTTTCAGACAGAATTCACTTACCGATCTACGTAAAGCGGTTGCTTTGCGGAAATACTTCACAACTTCTTGGTAATATTCCATTCTTTCCCAATCCATACGGTTAATTTCATCTGGGGCGTTATAGGAGTTATGATTATCTTTCTTTGTATCACAGAATTCAAAACCAGCATGTACAAATGGTACGCCTTGTGAAATCATCGTAATCGCAATCATCATCTTCTGACGGCGAATACGAGTCGCTCTATCTTCATTATTACAACATGCATGCATCTTATCCCATACGGTACTATTATCATGTGTTTCAAAAACCATTGATAGACTGATCTGGAGAAGAATCTCTTAAAAATGCGGTGTATCTAGAACATTTTCCTGTTAGTGCAGCCAAGCTAGCAAATGCGTTATTCCAGTTACCAGTCGCATATCCACGTTCATACTTCTCACTCTCACTCGTCTTTCCTTTGATTACATCACGGAAATAATCATTAAAGTGACCAATATGAGGCATCGCACCTTGGTTATGAATATTTGCTTTTTGCGATCCCTGTAACATCGTTGGCATATCCCAACCTTCACCATAAATGAGTGCACTTGGGTTATTACGAATCGCTTCATTACGAATCTTATTCATCGTTGCAACATCAATGATACCCATTAAAGTCAAAAGCGGAAACCATCAATACCATAAATCTGCATTAAATTACGAATCACATAAACTAGGTATCTAGAAGCCATCGGCATCTCTGAGGCAAAATCATTACCACAATAAGAACCGTTAGACATATATCCTTCTTCGTTATAACGGAAATAATAATATGGAACCAAACAATCAAACGCAGTTTCCGCAACATCATACACATGATTAAACACAACATCTAATGTAACACGTAGATGATTGCGGTGAAGACAAGCCACAAGTTCCTTAAACTCTTTCATGCGTACATATGGATGGTCTGGATCAGAACTAAAACTACCCTTTAAAGATAGATACTGACGAGGGTCATATCCCCAGTTGTAGTTAAGTTCAGGTTTAAAATCATCAACTGTACTAAAGTCTGTTAATGGCATGAACTGTACATGCGTTACACCCAAGGTTTTATATAGTTTCAAACCGGTAGGTAGACCCCTATACTCAGTTCCATCCTCACATAGAGAGCTAAACTTTCCATGTGTTTTTGTTCCCTGTAAATGGATGCATTGTCATATCACGAACACTACATTCGTAGATAATCGATTCTGTAGGTGCGATTGGCTCCTCAATCGGATAATCCTTAATCTTATCTAATTCAGACAAATCAATAACAGCACTTGCCTTTGCATTACCATTACAACTATATGCATATGGGTCTAGTGACTTCACTACTTTACCATTACGCTCTACTAAATATGTATATGTCGCATGTTTAAAGTCACCTGGCACCTTTACATACCAAGTACCCATTTCACTAGGCTCCATTGCCCGCAATATCTGAACACCACTAACATCCATGGACAATGTTACATTAACAGCTGTTGGTGCCCACACCTTAAACCATGTATGTTCTGGTGAATAATGTGATCCCAAATCATCTTTCTCATATCCATACAAGGCATTGAAGCGTTCACGCTTTACAATGAGTCTAGCAACTAGCGGTGTGTATCTACCATGACTTTCACGCACTTGATAATCCATGCGGAAATTAGGCATCATATAGACCCTTTAGACGATACAAGATAAAACTATCGTGCGTCTCAACACCTTCAATTGATAGTTCCTCGATATAACCGCCCATTCCCGTCAATTGGAAACGACTTGATTCACCCTGATAAAAACTGCGATCAATCGTTACTGTTATCTTTCCAAAATCATCTAAATACGCATTAAATATTGACATCTTTATTTCTTACCTCTGTTTTTCTTCGCTACAAACCAAACAGCCGCAAATGGCGCAAGATTCATCTTCAAAAGATTCTTTCCAGTCTTCTTAGAAGTACGGATTGCTCTTGGATGAACCATACCATTACCACCATAAATTTGGTCATCTGAGTTCAAGATTTCCTTATAGTATCCACTTTGTGGCATCTCCAACTCAAAGTTTTCATATGTTGTATTACTTAAGTTCAATACACATACAAGATATTCATCCTTACTGTTACGATAGAAGGAATATACACTCTGTACATTATTATCCGCATCAATCCACTTAAAGCCATCATAGCTATAATCACCTTCATACAAGCATGCATGCGATAGATATAACTCATTTAACTTTTTAATAAATAGATTAAAAGGAATAATGTTTTGGATACTGGAGTAATTCCCAGTCAATCTGACGTGTCTCATCAAATTCACGGAAAGAGCCAAGCTCATTTCCCATGAAATTTAACTTCTTACCAGGATGAGCATACATGTATGCATACAAATTCTTTGCTTGTGCAAACTTTGCATCATAGTCACCCCACATACGGTCAATAACAGTATGCTTGCCATGTACATTTTCATCATGACTAAATGGCATTAAGAACTTCTCACTATGAAGTATGCCATTGAGAAAAGTCAACTTGTGATGATCATAATAACGATAGATAGGGATCCGTTCCATAATACTTCAGCGTATCATTCATCCAACCAAGATCCCACTTATAGTCAAAAGCCCAAATCCATCCTTTTCTGTAGGGTGCTGTTACATTTGGGAAATCAGAGCTATCCTCCGCAATCATCATGACAGTTGGAAATTCCTTATGCATGTAATAGTTCAGACGCTTTACAAAGTAAATAGCACCATCATTGGTACCTCTATCACGATTACCAGCCCAATAAATCAAGTTAGAAACCGCATCGATACGGATACCATCCATATGATACATATTTCACCCAGAACGCTGCAGAGGACATCAAGAACGAACGTACTTCTTCATTCCACAAATTAAAAGTTCATCGTACCCCATTCAGAATTCGCATCGTATTCATTTGGATATTCATATAACGCTTCTCCATCAAAGTAACGTAATCCAAAGTCATCCTTTCACAAAGTGAACAGGCACCATGTCAATAATGATACCGATTCCTGCCGCATGGCAACGGTCCTAAAAGCGATTAAACTCCTTAGGATTTCCATAACGACTTGTTAGGGAATAGTAACCACTGACTTGATATCCCCAGATCCATCAAATGGATACTCACTAAGAGCATTAATTCAATATGTGTATAACCATTCTCTTTAATATATGGAATTAGTTCATCCGCAAGCATGTCATACGAATATGGATGTTCCCCATTACGTTTCCATCCACCAACATATAACTCATAGATATTCATTGGCTTATCAAAGTTTAAACTACGGTTATTCAACCACTTCTCATCCGTCCAAGATAACTTGCTTAAATCAACAAGTTTACTTGCAGTATTTGGTCTTGTTTCACTATAGAAAGCAAATGGGTCAGCTTTATATAGAATATTTCCTGTTCTAGTTTGAATCTTATACTTATAAACTTCCCACTCATTTAAAGATGGTACTGTAATTGTCCATACACCCTTGAAGTTCATTCTCTCCATCAAGATTTGATTTTCATCCCAGTTTGTAAATGATCCAACGACCCATACGTTTTCCGCATGGGGCGCATACACTGTGAATCGAACCCCCCCGTCCACAAAGTGGGCGCCAAACACCTCATATGCATTCAAGGAATGACCCTGATGAAACTCTTCAATGATACGTTCTAAATTCATACGTGATCCTCCGTAACTACGTTACATTCATTTTAACATTGCCAGTATCGAATGAATACAGATAGATAACGAAAAAAACGTATAAACTAACGTAGAAAAAAAGATGCAGATATCAACCTGCATCTATCTATATTCTAATTCTTAGGAGAATAAAGGCTTAAGTACTGCTGCTAACTCATCCTTTTCCTTCTGTGCTTCAGCCAAGTCCTTACCTAAAGTTGTAAAGTATGTCTTAATCTTAGGGCTCTGTACCAGAAGGACGAACAACAACTGTAGCCCCATCTTCTAAACCAAAGATAAGTACATTTTGCTTTTAGGTAAACCTGTCTCTTCAGGCTTGTTATAGTCTGTTAGAGAAACAACCTTACGTCCTGCAAATTCCACCGGAGGATTTGTACGAAGTGTATTCATGATACCAGCCATCTTATCCATACCAGAAAGGCCATCAAACTCATAGCTATCAACCTTGTTGAGGAAACGTCCATACTGTGCATAAATTTCTTCTAGACGCTGTTTGATGGAAGAGCCAATACTACGATAGTACGCAGCCATCTCACAAATTAACATTGAACCAACAATCGCATCCTTATCGCGTACATAAGAACCAGCTAAGTAACCATAGCTCTCTTCAAAAGCCAAAAGATGAAACGTTCTTCTTCACCATGCACTTCAAGTTGTGCAATCTGATCACCAATCCACTTGAAACCTGTTAATGTATGACGCAATTCAACACCATAATGCTTCGCAACCAAATCTGCTAAAGGTGTAGATACGATAGACTTCACAGCCACCGGATTCTTTGGCATTGTGCCCTTCTCAATACGTCCAGCACAGATGTAATCTAGTAAAAGTACACCCATTTCATTACCAGATACAAGTTCATACGAACCATCTGGACACTTCATTGCAATTCCTACACGGTCAGCGTCAGGATCAGTTGCCAACATTAAATCAGCACCAACCTTCTTTGCAAGTTCCAAGCCCTTCTCTAAGGCTTCATAAATTTCAGGGTTTGGATAAGGACAGGTTGTAAAGTATCCATTTGGATATTCCTGTTCAGGAACAATCGTAATATCTGTGATACCCATATCACGTAACACACGTGTTACAGGCACAAGACCGGTACCATTTAATGGGGAATACACAAGTTTCAAACCTGCAGTCTTGCAAAGATTTGGGACGAACTTGTCTAGATTCAATTGCTTGATAAAGTGCTTCCTTGCAATCATCTCCAACAAACTGAATCAACCCCTTCTCTACGCCTTCCGCAAAAGTAATGTATTTCGCACCAGTTAGTACATCTGTCTTTTGAATCTGGTCATATACAATCGCAGCCGCATCATCTGTCATCTGACAACCATCTGGTCCATATGCTTTAAAGCCATTGTATTTTGCAGGATTGTGTGATGCGGTAATCATAATACCCGCATTGCAGTGATAGTATCTTGTCGCAAAGCTCAAAGCAGGTACAGGCATTAGTTCATCATATAGACGAACATGGATACCATTTGCAGCTAGTACTGCAGCCGCATCCTTCGCAAAAGTCCAACCCTTTAAACGGCTATCATAACTAATCGCAACAGTCTGTGTACCACCTTGGGTCTTAACCCAATCCGCAACACCCTGTGTTGCTTGACGAACAACCCAGATATTCATACGGTTTGTACCAGCACCAAGAGTACCTCTTAAACCAGCAGTACCAAACTTCAAAGCTACCGCAAATCTTTCTTTGATTGCTTCATCATCATTTTCAATACTAGCTAATTCTGCATGTAAATCAAAATCGATTAAGTTTGCAGAAAGCCAACGCTTATATTCATCTAAATACATAATTTTTTAGCTCCTTAATCTTATTTTAGCATAATAAAAAAGAAAGATGTCAAAACATCTTTCTCCCCTTATTGTTATCTATTAAGCAATAACTTTTTGAGCGCGTAATACGTCTTCAATTGTCTTAACAGCTGAATCTTCGTCATCACCTTCACAGGAAATTGTAATTTCAGACTGTGTAGGAATTCCAAGTGACATAACACCCATAATAGACTTCATATTCACTGTACGGCCCTTGTAAGATACCTTCACTTCACTCTTAAACTTGCTTGCAGCATTTACAGCAACTGTAGCAGGACGTGCATGTAATCCTACTGGGTCAACAACTGTAACAGTAATTTCTTTCATTGGTTTATCCTCCTGATAATTTTTACTTACTATATCTGTATTTTATAACATACTTGTTTCAGATACAAGCGGTTACATATATAGAAGTTGCAATTCGATACAATATTTCTATCTTAGAAATTTACTTATGATATGGCTCGTTATGTAGAATGCGAAAACTACGATAGATTTGTTCTACTACTAGTATTCTACAAAGTTGATGTGGAAAGGTAGCCTTAGAGATACGCCAACGGAAAGTCAGCACGCTGAATTAATTCATTACTTAACCCTAAAGAGCCACCAATCACAAATGTAATCTTACTTCTAGCACGATTATAACAATCCTGTAGTTTTATTCGCTAGCGCGATAGAATCGATATCCACACCCGCAAGATCTAGTAAAATCAGATATTCATCATCACGGATATTTTTTAATATCCGCTGCCCTTCTATAACCTTTACTTGTTCATTTTCAGCAGCGGAATTTGTCTCTGGTGCTTTCTCATCTTGTACTTCAATAACATCAATCTTATCGTAAGGACGGATACGTTTTACATACTCTGCGATACCATCCTTCATCCACTTCTCTTTTACTTTGCCGCAGGCAATAATCTTAATCATTGTAAAACCACACCAATCTGCTTACTTTCACCACCACGGATGATGGATACATTTACAGTATCACCAGCTGAATGCATGTACATTCTCGCAAGCACATCTTGATACGAAGTCATTTCAATTCCATCAATCATAGTGATAATATCTCCAACCTGAAGAGTATCACCTGCATCTTTCTTCTCAACAACTGTTTGAACATATACACCAGTCTTCATATCAATGTTAATGCCCTGTGCACTCTTTTCATATGCAAGCATACTTGAAATATTACGCATCACAACACCTAATGCACCATGAGTTACTTTGCCATTTGTTTTGAGTGCGTTGTAGATCAGTTTGATTTCATTGGCAGTAATCGCATATTCCATACGAGAATTACCTTGGAATGGTTGACTCGCAACAACACCAACGAGGGATCCATTTAAATCAATGACAGCACCACCCTCTTGAATCGAAGTGATAGGTGTATCCATTTCTAGCATGGAAGATAGCCAAGTTGTCGTACCATTCATTCGCCAAACACCAGGCTCTGAAACAATACCACTACTAACAACTGCACTACCAGTCGTTAGGTTTCTACCACTCATTACAACTACATTTGCACCTTGTGCTAAAGCAGTTGTATCTAAAAATCGTAAAATGGGTTTTCACTTCAAAAGTTATCGTTACTTGGATAAGTGCTATACCACTTTCACAAATCATCACCCAACGACGGTAGAACTAACACGTACACCACTATCAAACACAACGTTTGGGCTACCATTCTTTATTGCCTTTTGCAGTTGTTAAAAATGTGGACTGTTTCCTTTTCCTTTGCAATGATAATTCCACTATAATAAGACCCATCACTTTCAACCGTAACCACACTACTTCTGCTCTTTTCAATCGCACTAGTATAGTCAGATGTCGTGTAGTTTGTACTATTCATATCTTCAAGGGAACTATTGCCTGTATTATTCTTCTGCAGATTCCTAATCAACATCATTGTTAGGACTAGATTCCATACCAATAATAGCGCTAACGCTACCGGCATCAACTTTTTCATCATATATACCCTTTCTAATCATCTCATACTGACCTGCTGCACACACAAGCAGATTTTTATGTAGTAATCCAGAATGATTTTGTAATGCATGTACTGTTGTATCAAGTGCTTTCTTGCGTGTATTTGCTTGTTCACTCAAATGCGCGAGAATAATCATCTTTGTCTTCTCTGTCACGATTTTATCAAGAACAGCTGCACAATCCTCATTGCACAAATGTCCCTGTATCACTATAAATTCTCTGTTTAGTAAACTGTGGACGACTCGTCGCCATCAACATCTGTACATCATGATTTGACTCTAACACAATATAGTCCGCATCTTTGATGCGTGGAATATGTTTCTCATTGATATAGCCAGTATCTGTAACATATACAAGTTTTTCAGTTCCATTTTCAACGATATATCCAACTGTATTTAACGCATCATGCGATAACGCAATTGGCGTAAAGCGTAAAGTTTCAACTGTAAACGAAGAACCCAGGCTTTACGTAGAAAGTATCAATCTTTGGTATTTCAATTGGAGAATAGATTGGTAGTGAGGCAAAATGCTTAATTTGCGATATATGATCAGAATGATTATGTGTAATTAGCACTGCATCCAAATCATCTAATGATATCTGTAATTCTTTTAGGTGTTCAAATAAATATTTCTTTGTTGTACCACAATCAATCATAACTTTTGTAGTACCATCTACAATTACAAAACTATTCCCTTTTGAACCACTCGCTAGTAGTGCAAAGTCCATCATCAGTCCAAACCCTCACAATCCATTAATGCAGAACATGCATTCACCAACTTACCATTCTGCAATAAGCTAAATGTTACATGTGGTCCTGTCGCTTTTCCAGTCATACCAATCTTACCGATAACATCGCCTTTTCTTACAACTGTATCAACTTCAAGTGCACATGGTAAGTATAGATGACCATATACGCTCTGATAGCCATTGTGGTGGTCAATAATGACGTAGTTTCCTAATTCATCTGTATAACCTTTTTCTTTGATGACCCCAGTATCAGCAGCCATAACATTGCCCCATCGATTATATCGATTGATAAAATCAATCGACTCAAATCCTGCATAACAACCATATTCACAGATAATTTCAGGATGTTCAACCGGATAGGCAAAACTACCACTACCAATTCCCAAATCAGTATTCTTTCCAATTGCTACAACTTCATCTTGTCCAGCTGCTGTTACAACAGATGAAAGTTCTGTTCCTGTTTTGAGTACTCCATTTACCCATGTTTCATGGTAAAGCACGTTCTTTGAACCATTTGCACCACTTTGTCTGACAACTGTTTGACCACTTTCAACAGTATTATCCTCTAATACAGAAGTCTTATAAAACAATGTTTCCTTCTGTAGTCTTTGTTTATAAACATACACATCGATTGGAGATGTGAAGTAAGTTACACAGAGTTTTGTACCTGCAGTTAATGGTTGACTGCTATCTTTAATAACATCTTGATTAATACGCAGTAACTGTTCAGCAGTTAATCCATAATTCTGTAAACCAATCGAATCTAGCGTATCTCCTTCTTCAACCGTGTAATATACTAGATTTTCATTATCACCATAGGATAAATAATGTAATACTTCTTCTTCCGTGGTTTTAATATCCTTAACGGATGCGTAGGCATCCGCAATCTGTATTGTTTCATTGATTTTAAAGCCCATTGTCATCACACCATATTCTGTTAGATTTGAAATTGCATGATGTTCGTGAATGGCTTCTAATGTATCTTCATCGATGAAATAAGAAAGATACTTTTGTAAAGCTTCTTGATAGATATCTTCTGACTTTACAAAGATTCTTGCATACTCTTCATTATTATCTGAGAAAGAAATTGATTTACAGGCAACACTATATAGAGAATGATCATCTAAATACTGCATGATTTCTGCATCCACATCCGTATAGACATTTGTACTCATCTCTTCTACAAGATACATATTATCCGCAATCCCAATATGTGTATTTGGAAACATGCTTGCATACTTTACTTTATATACGGTGTTTAGATGTTCATCCATATAAGTCTTATCTTTGATGATACCAATCAATTTCTGATCTTCATATAATTTATAAATCTTATGTGCGTCAGAAGTCGTTACTTCTACAGTCTGATTAAAGTTACCTACTGTGCCAGCTTCAATTCCTTCAAAAGAAGGATAGAAAAAAGAAGGCACGATAACAATTGCGATTGATAACACTAAGCATATTGTTACAGCAATCAAGTTTTTCATGCCTTCCTCCTTCATTATTGTGGTTTATTTGGGGCAATGTTATAGAGTGCGTTAGTATCTGCCTCAAACGCTACATATACCCTACCTGTCGCACCATTACGGTGCTTTGCAAGATTGATTTCTAGACGCTCTGTTCCAGATTCTTTTGCTTGTTCTTTTGCTTCTTCGTTATAGTAAGACTCACGATACAACATCATAACGATATCGGCATCCTGCTCAATCGCTCCAGATTCACGCAAGTCACTTAACATAGGACGCTTATCTTCACGCGCTTCAACACTACGGCTTAACTGTGATAATGCCACAACAGGCACCTTCAATTCACGCGCAAGAGCTTTTAAACTACGCGAAATATCAGATACTTCCTGTTGACGATTTCCGCCAGTACGATCCGATGGTCCACTAATTAACTGAATATAGTCAATCATAACCATGTTTAATCCATGCTCTGCCTGTAATCGACGACACTTGGAGAAAATTTCAGGAATCTTGATTCCTGCCATATCATCGATATAGATATTGGAAGCCTTTAACTCTGATGAAGCTTCGTTAATACGGTTCCACTCTTCATTGGTTAAACGACCTGTCTTTAACTTATCACCTTGGATATGACTCTTCGCACTTAATAAACGCATCGCGAGCTGCTCTGCACCCATCTCAAGTGAGAAAATCGCTATCGCACCCTTCTGTGCTTGTGGGATTAGCGCAACATTCATCGCTAAATTTAACGCAACCGCCGTCTTACCCATAGATGGACGTGCAGCTAAAACAATCATATCTCCACGCTGTAAACCATGCGTAATACGGTCCAAATCATTAAAACCAGTCTTTAAGCCAGTAATCTCAGATGAATTCTCTGAGGCTGCACGAATCGTCTTCAACACTTCATTTAAGACATCATTTGGATTCTTAAACTCACCAGCTTTACGATTACGAGACACATTCAAGATTTCTTTCTCAGAACGATCTAAGTAATCATTTAAATCTGTTTGTCCACTAAAACCTTCTTCCGCAACCCTTTCAGCCGCTTCAATCATACGACGCATCATCGCTTTATCTCGAATCAAATTCACATATGTTAGTGTATTTGCACTCGTTACTGCTGCGTTCATTAAGTTTAGAATATACTCCATTCCACCAGACTTATCTAAAAGATCAGTATCCTTTAAACGTGTCGCAACAGTGGTAGAGTCAATTTGCGTTCCTTCTTGATATAGCTCTTCACATGCATGATAAATCCGACGATTGGCTTCGATAAAGAAATCGTCAGCTTCAAGTCCTTCTTCTAATGCTGTACGAGAAGAACTTGGATATACAAGCATGGTTCCAAGCAAACTAGCTTCCGCTTCCGGGGCAGAAGGTAATACACGTGACATACTTAGTTCTCACTTCCCAGTACTTTCACAACGATCGTACCGATTACATTCTTGTGTAATTCAACTTTTACTCTTGTTGTGCCAAGACTATGAATCGGTTCTGTATCAATAATCTTGCGCTTTTCGATAATAATGCCTTGTTTATTCAAAGCCTCCACAATCTGCTTTGTAGAAACAGAGCCGAAGACTCTTCCTTCTTTACCAGACTTCACTGTGAAAGTAACTACTGTCTTTTCTAATAAGGCAGCTTTTTCACGCGCTTCTTGTTCACGCTGTGCTTCTAGTGCAGCTTCTTCTGATTTCTGTTCCTTTAAGATTTCTAAGCTAGCCTTAGATTCCGCAACCGCAAGACCTCTTGCGATTAAGAAATTTCTTCCGTAACCATCAGATACATCGACGATATCTCCACGCTTACCTACTTTTTTAACATCTTGTTTAAGAATTACTTTCATCTTCTGCCTCCTTCTTCTGCTGTTCAATAATATTAATTAACTCTTCTTTTAGTTCTTTGACTGTCGCATCCTTACGTTGTGTTGCGGCAGCTGTCATATGACCACCGCCATGCATCGCTTCCATAATTGCCTGTACATTGATTTCACCATTTGAACGAGCAGAAATACTATTGATTCCTGTACTCTTATCCTGGGCAATCACAAAGGCTGCCTTCACATCTTGGATACTCAATAAACTATCCGCAACTTGGCTCATAATCGAACGTGTAATCTTCTCATTTTCAACAGCCGCAATCACGATACCATCCGGATATCTTTCACTTGCATTCATAATCGCACTCTTGAGCACGAAACTCATCATAAGTATCTTTCAAATAATCATACGCTACTTGAGGATCTGCACCAAGTTTACGTAAAGCACTGGCCGCATCATATGTACGTACACCAGTTCTTTCACGCCACTTGCGTGTATCAATCGTCATACCTGCAAGCATGAATGTCGCTTCTAATTCAGAAATATCTACTTTACTAGATACAAACGGAATCATCTCCGTCAAGATTTCGCACGTACTTGAAGCACCTGCTTCAATATAAATCAGGATTGGTTTTACACCCATATCTGTACTTCTACGATGGTGATCAATTACCACAATCCGTTCTGCCATCTCTAAGAGCTTTGCGCCATTCGATTGTAGAATGTTGTGATGGTCGGTCATGATGACGAGTGTATCATCCTTGAGTTGGTTGATAGCTTCACCTTCTGTTACAAACGTGATATCCTCTGCAAGTTCTTTTTCGTTCTCTTTCATTGCCGCATCTAACTTTTCTTCAATACCACCAGTCCTAGCAATAATACTAACTGGCTTATTAAAAGCGGATGCCATCTTCGATAAACAGATTGCGGAACCAATGCAATCGAAGTCTGCGTTTTTATGTCCACAGATAATGACGTTGGAAGAATGCTGAATGAGGTCACGTAATGCATGTGCCATTACACGTACACGTACACGGCTTCTCTTCTCGGCTGCTTCTGTAGAACCACCGAAATACTTTACATCCTCACCAACGACCTGAATCGCAACTTGGTCACCACCACGCGTTTGCGCAAGGTCCATTAACTTCGTAACTGTCTCATCTAGCTCCGCAAAGTTTGAACTACCCTTGGCAAAAGCCATAGACAATGTGATAGATACTTCAGCTTTTTGTGATGCTTTACGTACGATGTTCAAGATTGAGAAACGATCTGCCGCAATCTCACGATAAATCCTCTCATTGAGTACTAATAAATAACGATTGTTGTTTAATCTTCTTAAGAAGACACCAAACTTTTGGAAGTATTCATTGAGTGGTGTACGAATTGTCGCATTGATATTTGCGATATCCGCATCATCCGCATACATCGTACTCTCTTCATAGTTATCAAAACTAGCCAAGCCAAGCACAACATGTTCTTCATTATACTTACCACGATACTTATCTAATAACGTAATATCCTTAAAGAAAATCGTCGGTGCATTTTCACGCTTACTAATTTCATAAACATATTGGTCAATCGTAACATTTACCTTTTCCGTTTCCCCGGAAATAATATCGTTAGCTTCTGGTAGCCAATTTAATAATTTAGAACCAATACGATCAAGTCCTCTTTCCTTAAAGAGTTCACTTTGCCATGTGATGACATAGTTTTCATCGTAGTTCATCATACCTACGCCACCAACAAGATACGCATCCGCGTAAGAACCACCTAAATATTTTTCTAATCCAATGGATTCTTCTTCATTTGCGGATTGGAAATAATCCAACAAATAGACCGCAATTAACGATTCCGCAATTAACACTAAGATGCCTGGTAAAAATATTTATCTTAAAAAAATCAACTGTAACAGAATGATAACCGCAAGCTGGATAGCAAGTGCCACAAAAACAACTTGTTTAATTCGACTCATTTTTTGTTGCATGATATCCCTCCTCTACAATTCGTTTATGCATGTTTGTTGTAATATATAAAAATCCATAAAGCGCTACTGGAAATGACATCGCTAACGCTAAGATAAACACGACAAATGTTAAGATTCTACGACTTTCCTTTGCCAGAAGTCCAATCATCACTAAGAGACCAACAACCCCCATCGCTGTGAGATAGAAATAAGCAAACGTTCCTAACGCTGAAAGAATTGTCATCGCCGGTTCTGTTTTAATATAACCAGACCCAACATATAAATACCCAAACATTCCAACAAGTGCCACATAGCCAATCCACTTTGGTGGATAGTATAGATAAAGCGGCGTTGATTCAGGAAGCTTCATACGTAATCTCTTCAATAAGAGTCTCGATGAAATATGCGTTACGATTGCTTCTAGAACACCTAACATCAATGTACTAACGAAGAATATATTCCGTAGTAGTACGTTGATATCTACATTTGCAGCAAATGTTACACCCATTGTTTTCTGCATCATATCAAAGGTTGAACGTAACTCTAAAACTAGCTCATCTAAACTAACCCCAAAAATCGCTACATTGATGACAACCGCAAGTAATTCCGTAAGTCCACCAAGAACCATCGTTCTTAGTAATAATCGCTTACTCTCTACATTCTGATAAATACCACATCCATATACCAATCCAATAATCGCCTCAGCGACAAAGAAGAATATCGCAAATGGACTTGCAAAGATAAACGACACAAAGATAATTGCGACCAAAAACCATCAAACTATCACGCAATCCATATTTAGCCCCAAAGTATACCATCGGTAGTGGTAACAGGAACACAAACATACTGCTAAAAGTCCCTGGAATTGTCTATCGATTAACATAAATACGCCGATCAAGGCAACCATCATCGCCCCTTCGGTAATCTTTCTTACATTTTTGATTCATAATATTCTCCCAAAAAAAGCACTATAAAAAGTCGCTTTTCGCATGCCAATATTATACCATAATCAGCCAAATTCGATTGCCTTAGCTTTCGCTAAATCGCTTTCATCAAAACTCTCATCATTTTATCACTTTCATAACAGTATCTAACTTCTGCTATGATACTCCCCAAGGAGGCCCCTATGTTAACAAAAATTCTCTATTTTTCTCATTGAACTGATTACTTCCATCCACAACACAATCTTGACATGGAACGATAATAATCTCATCGGATTATCTGATAAAGACTTACACTTTGTAGTCATTGGTATATTAGGAATTTTAATGATTGCGATAGTATATCCACTCTTTAAATTCCTCATAAGCGTCACCACTACCTTACACTAACATTTGTCTATGTCTTCACATTGATTATCGTGATTACCTTTTGCGATTGAAATCGGTCAAGGCATCACCCATACCGGCACAATGGACTTTGTCGATATTGTTGCAGGTATCGCTAGCTTTTCTGCTAATGTATGTAGTACTCGCAATTATTACCAGCGTCATTAGTGGTATCGTCTATTTAATAAAAACGACCAAAGTAATCATTTTTCACACTCCAAATTTTTCTCTATTTGATATAATATGCAATAGAGTATCGGGGTGTGGCTCAGCTAGTAGAGCGCTTCGTTCGGGACGAAGAGGTCGTGAGTTCGAATCTCGTCACCCCGACCATAACAAAAAAACCGTCAATTTGACGGTTTTTTTTTGTTACCAATTTGCGTTGAATACATATTGATTCAAACGTTCAAACGCTTCCTTTACACGCGATAATGGTAGCGCTAGATTCATACGAATACTGTATGGTCCATGAAACATACGTCCATCTTGCCAAGCTACACCCACACGATATCCAGCCTTTTCAACTTCTTCAATCGTTTTACCATGTTGTTTACACCATTTCTCACAATCAATAAACAACATGTAAGTACCTTCTGGCTTCATCAGTTCTACGCCTTCAAAGTGTTCTCTAATATACTCTACCGCATAATTTACATTACCAGTAATCACTTCACGCAATTCATCTAACCATGCATATCCTTCTGGTTGATACGCACCAATTAATGCATGCATGGATAATACATTCATACTATTGTAGTGAGATTTCGAAGCTTTTGAGCGAATACGATCACGTAATGTCTGATTGTAGATGATATGATAAGCACCGATAAGTCCTGCAAGGTTAAACGTCTTTACTTGGTGCGTATAACGCTACTACATGTTCATGTGCCCATGCATTTGCGGACTGTGTAGGAATATGCTTATGTCCCTCTAAGATAATATCTGACCAAATCTCATCTGAGATAACAACTACATCATTACGCTCATAGACTTCCATTGCCTTTTTGGATTTCTTCCAACTGCCACACACGACCACAAGGGTTGTGTGGGGAACAGAAGATTGCCACATGAATATGATTCTGCTTAATCTTTTCTTCCATATCCACAAAATCCATTCTCCAGATACCATCTTCATCTTTTACAAGCGGACTATGTACGATGCGGAAACCATTATTATTTAAGCAATGTGTAAATCCAATATATGTTGGACTATGCACCAACACCGCATCTCCAGGTGCAGCGTAAGCTGTTAAAGCAGATAACAAACCACCCAGAACACCATTTTCATATCCAATGTGTTCTGGCAATAACCCTATCACTCCATTACGCTTATTCTGCCAATCAATAATACTCTGATAGTATTCTTCACTTGGCGCAAAATAGCCAAATGCAGGATGGTTTACACGCTTTATAATCGCTTCCTGCACAGAAGGAACTGTTGGAAAGTTCATATCCGCAATCCACATTGGAATCACATCAAATCCCTCATCAGGAAGTCCAGGTTTTCCTGGTAACCCCACACCATCAATCGCTATAGCATCTTTGCCATGACGATCCATTATCGTTGTAAAATCATATTTCATCGTAGAATCCTCCCTATGATTCATACATATTTCTACTACCATCATAATCCCTACATCAAACAATTTCATTATCGAAAGAGAAAAAGTGAACACTTCTGTCCACTTTTACTGTTCGTTCTTTTTATTTAGCTCTTCTGTAGAATGGTGCTCAATTGGAGCCCAATGCACCTTAGAAAATAATGCCTGTATAGAAATTGGTAGGTACGACAACAAGAATAACGGGAACAACAATAGATGCTTAATCTTTGCCCAGTTATTTGTCTCAATACGATCCCACTCCATACCAACGGTGATTGCACCAATAATCATTAACGATATCCAGAAGCCACCAATCGTCTTAAACACAAACCACAACATTTCGCGTTGGAAAACAAGGCGTACATAGTATGGCATTAATCCAGCGGAAGCCATTACCCATAATACAAAACCCAGAATCGCAATCGTTAATAAAGCCGGCTGGTAATACCGTCATCAAGATATCATAGAATGCTAGGCGTCTTCCCTTCGCTGTTAGAACACCCTTTGTTAAGTCACCCAAGTATCTACCATCAATCTGGTAGAATCCCTTTGCCCAACGCATACGTTGTTTCCAAGATTGTTTCCAAGTAGATGGTTGTTCATCATATAAAATCGCTGTATCACAATAGCCAATCTTCAACTGATTGATTGTACTTACAACCGAGAATTGAATATCCTCCGTTAATAGGTAATATGGCCAACCTTCATTGTCCTTCATCACTTTCGCCGAAACCACAAAGCCAGTTCCTGAAATCATACACTGTGCACCTAGCAACATACGCGGATAGTTTAAGTGACGTGCTTCATGCATAAACCAAATAGAATATGCGGCTGTTAACCAGTTTTCATCAAAGTTCTTAGAGTTACGATACGTCGTCATCGCATCAAACTCACCTGTATCAAATGTCTTATTGACCTCTCGCAAGAAATTCTTATCGATGATATTATCCGCATCAAATACCATGAAAGCTTCATAGTAATCTTCACCCTTGCGTTCAATCACATTGTGATAAAGGAAAGTTTAGTGCATAACCCTTACCAACCTCTTCTTGATTGAAACGTTCAAATACGATGGCACCATGCTGACGAGCCACTTCAGCAGTTTCATCCGTACAGTTATCCGCCACAACATACATATCATACATTTCATCCGGATAGGTCTGATTGCGTAAACTATCTAACAATTCTCCAATGACACCTTTTTCATTTCTCGCAGAGATGAAAATTGCATAACGATGATTCTTCTTTGCATCAGGTAACTTTGGAACCTTGCGCTTAAACATACTAACCGCAATATAAACAATCTGATATAGATATAACAAAATCATCAGCCCAAAGATAATATCTGTGATTAATGTAAACTGTTCAAGAAATTTCATTTGACCTCCGTCCACACAATAATCATTTTGACATACTTTCTATCATGTGTGTTAATATAATTTCTATGCATATTAAAATTCTACCCATGTTACCGGATTTCATCGCTTTAGGATGTCTATATTATTTTGTCTTTTTTTACCAAGATGGAAACAGCTATCGAAAAAAGAAATTCATTTGGTATACTGCACTATATCTGTATATTTGCGTCATGATGATGTTAACACTCATGCCTATCATCATCCATATACCAAATATATTCAATGGTTTCTCATCTGAGACAAACTTCTATCCGTTTATTGACTGGCAGTTACAACGTGGAGATTATTTAACTGAGTCATTATTAAATATATCATTGTTTATACCATTTGGCTTTTTAATTCGACAAAATACAAAATTCAAACCATGGCAGGTCATTCTCATCGGGCTTTTCTCAAGTATTAGTATTGAAGTCCTACAACCACTCCTCTCGTTTGATCGCGTTAGCGACGTGAGTGATGTTATCACCAATACCATCGGCACTTGTCTTGGTGTATATTTCTATCAACTATATCTACGCAAAAATGAAATTAAAATAACACGAAATAAAAGCGATTAACAGTCACACTTCACTGCTAATCGCTTTTTCTTTCGATAAACTACATTATCTAGATAATTGATTCTTCTTAATCAGCGCAGCCACAAAAACCCTAAAACAGATACCAACAACATTATTACAAATTAGGTAGCTAGCGAGATACACGTGTTAATCCTTTATAAGAACAATATAAAACAGAGATGGGCGTAACGGTAATCTAGCGGCGGCTATGCGTTAATCCTTTATAAGAACAATATAAAACCGTGTGAAATCGTTATTTTTGAAATGCATAATGGGCGAAATCGTGATTATATATCTATAAAACACAGTATTTCTTCGACCACTTCTATAATTTCCGCTGGAAAAAATATCAAAGATGATTATTGTTTTTAAAGGGGTGGTCGAATTATTATTCTTTAAATCAGAATATTCATCGGCTCACAAGTACTATATAACGATTCTTTATACATTTGTTTTTTTCATTATAAGATATATAAAACAAAATTGAATCGGTTTCGATTGAAACTTTACGTAAATCACATAATAGGTCTTTATATGATTTTGGTGTAAGACTCCTTCAAATACTGATTTTTGAATATGAAATAAAGTACTTTCTTAACACCTTCATTACCTTTGCACATCTTTTTCATCAACATCATAAACACAAACCATATACATATTCGTTCCTCTTACTACTCGGAAATCACCTTTTACCATTTAAGTATAAAAAGGATGCATCGTTTTCAAATTACCTTTAAGATATTCTGAAAGTTGATGAATTTCTTTTAGAAATCAGTGAACGATAACTATATCTTTTCCCATGATAATCTATTGTTGATTGCATCAATATATCAAATTCCTTCATGAAAACTTTAATCCCATAGTTATTCAAAAAACACGCTTTGTTATCTTTCCAATCAAAATGAGATTTCGTTATTTGCTTCTTTCTAATCAGCCTCAAAAACAAGCTTTATCTATCAATATGGGCTTCATAACATCAGCAAGATCAAACTGAAGTGAATCTGAGTTTTTACTTAAAACTATGGATAAAAGCTTATCTGAGGAAATAAACTACTTCTATCTAATATTGCAAGATAAATACCATATAGTATTGCATAGCCATAACTTATCATTGCATTCACTTCATTCTCAGGCGGATTTTTGTTCTTTTTCAAACATGAAATCTTCACCATTTATTACAATATCAAATAATTTATAGTAAAATTGCTTTGCTTTTTGCTTCTATTAAAAGAAGTGATTCTATAGAATTGCAGTCAACAATTTCAAAGAAATCACATTTTTTTCCAATTCATCAATTATCCCATTAACTTTTTTTCCTTTTTTTCGGTAATATTTTACCAATGATAACATGTTATGCAATGAACCTTTGAGTATAGTTTTGGCTATATAATCTTTTATCAAAAATCTTCATATGCATGTACCTGTTCCAATAGTATTTTTTTCCATTAATATACTCTTTAGGGGTGAACCTACCAATATAATTCCCATAGAAATTATAGAAGAGTATTGATATCTTTTTCTTATTCAACAATGAAAGACACCTCTTATTAAGTATTACCTCAGAAAAACAAATAATTGTATCTAGTTGCTCAATAGGAATATAATCGACGCTTGTCTTTGTTTCCAAAATCAAAGAATAATCCTGACATTTTTAATATACCGCTTTTGTATAAATAAAATACCTTTTTTTCATATTTGTACAACTACCATTCCAAAAACCAGCCGACCCCTTTGAGGATAATCCTGTATCAAGTAAAAAGACAGTGTTTCAAAATTTGTATGAATTGATAATTCTACATCATATGCTAAATAGAATGTATTTTTAAAATGTACAAGTCGTTTTCTTTGTTTTTACTTCATTTATTTTAAAAACAAGTTCTTTTACTATACTTTTTATATGCAGCGTTCTTTTTGCATAAATTACGATAGCAATACGTCTCAAATTCCGCATCGGAAGGTTGAATATAATTAACATATTTTTCCAACCGTTTTATACACTACTACCGGAGAGATTGTTTTAATTATTACATCTTTTTCTCCTGTAAAAAACATAGCATCAACAAAACTAACTTTTTGAAATTTTTAGAATGTTATTACCTATAACAACCCTTTCATTGTTTACAAAAAATTGGTATAAGTTCTGCACAAATTCTTCAACAGGTGAAGCGACATAAAAAAATAGATTTTATCTTCAAATATTAGGTCATGATCTACAATTTGATACTTTCCATAAAAGATTGCTAAAGACAAACATTTTGAAAAACTTTCTCATCTAGTCTATAGCCTTTTTCATGTAGAAAAACCATATTCTTTTTGTCGAACATGCTATAAATCAAGCCCTGTAGCAATGATTGGTAGTTTATAGGAATTCTCACTTGTTTTCCTATTAATTCAATCTTCACTCTCAACTTGACCACCTCCAATATAATTATATTTACCGATTCCGATTGTAGCAATCGTTGATCAACATTTGCTTGCATGCATGATTTGCCAATATATCCTTTTTACATAAACTGTACGAGTAGCAAAATGTAATATCGGCCACTCAACTTTCTTAGGATTTATAATCTGTGATAATTCATTCATCAACATGAAACGACTATTATATTTTTGATTGTAATATTGAACCATCCGATTATAGCATTCACTAGTTTCATATGTTTCGATTGGTGTACTAAAATTCGCGGCAAAGTTATGATTGATGATAGAAGGCTGTATGAGCTTTTGTAGAAATAGAATTTAAATAGAAAAATTCCCAAATATTTTTGATTCAAAGAATTAAAAAAATATTTCTATATAGTCTACATATAAGCCAACATCCCCAACAAAAATAAAAAGTCTATAACCCTCTGTTCACCCTTTTTGGTATATTTTTCTCAAACAAATCATTTTTAATGATAATTCCAGGATACCCAGCAAAAATTCTCACCAAACGCATGATAGTAGCGACATTGAGAATGATGTTCACAGTCATTACACTTACAGCTAATATTAAAGCACATTAAATCTTTTAATATAATGTACTAACTTTTTATATAGCAGCATGCTAAAACCATTGTAAAACTGTGCACCTAAAGGAAAAGTTAAAATTACTTGCGTATGTTTAATCATATGTCACTTTTATATATCCTGGAGGAAGAATCAGATTATCATTTTCAAAAATTACTCGTGTTTTAGGAATTGTTTTTCGAACTTGCTTTTCTGCTTTCCCCACTGCTTAGGTGATAATACCTGATCAAAAGTATGTTTCAAACAAAGAAGGAGCTTTTTTCTTAATCAGTAAAGCAATTGACTTATTGTAGTAATTTGTAGAATTTCCAATCCTTAGGAGGCAACTCTTTTTCTTTGTTGTTTTCTACCTCCTTCAGCATTTCAAAAAGTTGATTATTGAATTTGATAATTCCTGAACAATCATAGGATTCATACATATCCATGCATGATTTTTTTCACTTTCAGTGCCTAAAACATCAATTGTATATTCATTACAAGCTTTTTAGAAAAAAATTCCATAATCAAACTCATTAATTAATTTTGATATTAATTTATCGTTACTATCTACAGTACTTAAATATTGAAGAGCTAGTTTTTAGCTTCTCATAATCAATTACAAATAAATCATCTTGAATTTCTTGACCAGATTGAATACTTTCATATATTCCAAGATTAAGATCACGACCACTTGAACTTCCCACACGTATTGCCTTAAATAACTCAATGTTCTTAAAATATATATCATGACAAATTATGCAAGACTGTAAGTCCTTCATAAATGTTGAATATACTTTTGTCTATTTTTATATCGATTCCAAAAAATCTAAAAATTAATAATACGCTTCTTTTTAAGAACTTCCTCAATGAATCCCGGATTAAAATTATGTTTTATCTCATAATAAAACCATGCATGCAATAATGCACCTTTAATGGATGAACCAGGAATATATGGTTTCCCATTCGTTTTAATTTGTTCTTGGATATCTTTAGCATCCGAATTATCACCAGAATATTCAACCTCGTATATAGGTTTTTATATCATCGTACCTAACATATTTTTTTCAAAAAGCTGAATATAGCATCTTTTTTTCTTTACATTGTACCTAGCTAATTCACCTAATAATCTCTCATCTAATACAACTTGTGTTGGCAGTTGTCCAATTAAGTCAGAAAAAGAATATCTATACCACTTGTCTGATTTATTTACACGGTGAAAACAAGGGCTTTCTATTAAATCACCCGTTCCAATATGAACTGGAGTAATAATTTTAACTATGCTCATACTTATACCGAAAAAAACCAATACCATAATGATAAATACATTTTCACCCTCTGTCATGGTCTCTATTATCCTTCCATAGTATTCTTTTTTTCTGATTTACTTTCATCCAACTACCCTCTAAAAAAATGTACATATTTTCCATTTATGAAGCCACCTGTATATTCTTTAGAAGAACGATAAATATCCCCATTTAATTGATAGAAAGAACTACTGTAATCAAAGTCATTCACATCCGGAATAAATTTACTCAGTATTAATCGATAGTCTGTCGGATTTAAGAATTCAATTTCTGCTAATTTATCAAATTTAAAACTATTAAATCCTACTGTTCTTCTATTTCAATGCCAAAAATAATCAAAGTGCTTAAATATTGATTCTATTTCTTCTTTCAAAAATATTTGCTTTTTAAATAGATACAAAATTTTGTGCCTTTTTGGATAATACTGTGCGTTGACATAAAAAGTGTCTTATCGTTTTTGACTTTTCCGGAAAGCCATTTCTTGTCAATAAAACAATTCTAGGATTTGAAATTTCATTATCCTTTTTATCACGCAGTATACCATTCTCAATAGTAAAAAGCATCTTTTGTTTTTTTCACTAAATCTGTCCGAAGGTTATCTAACTGATTTTTCCCAATATACCTCTCATAAATGGATGATGACATATATTTAATCTTTTTATATTTTTTTAATGTTTCAAAAGATATTGATTTTATCGATAGGTGACGTATCAGCGATTATTTGATTCACGATATCAGTAGTGAAAAATATTTTTTTCTTTATCATCGGATACATATTATCCTGATACATGGATGAATGTATCAACAACGGATTATTTTTCCTTAAAAGAATTAATATATCGATTGAATTCAGCTTCACCTTTTTGTTTGTAAAAGAATTGTACAGATTGCTCCAAATATAGCTTGCGAACTAGGAAGATCATTGATAGCAGACTGGCATGAGAAAACAACCTTATATGTTTTCATATCAGAATTTCACTTCCTGCATGTCTTTTATTTTGCTAATTTTTACTCTTCCATATCCACGTGTACCACTGTTACCGATATAGTTAAGCTCTAATAAATCCAATGCCTCATTGATTCCAGCTTTCATAGCATCTTCATTATCCCCATCATATACCTGCAAAATAATCTCACCAACAAATTTTACACCTGCTGGAACACGTTCAATAAATCTTGGATTTGCAGCAGTACCATTTAATAAGTTAATACTATTCTCAGCTTTTATTTCTGTATAGATACCAGGGCCAAGCTGCATTTCTAGCATATTTTTACTATCCTCTGTCAAATAAGCATCTCGGAAAATTGCTTTGGTAACTTGGATGTTATTTTCATCAAATTCTACTGGCGCAAAAATATTTAATAATATTTTTCCGCTTTGATCATTTGCAAACTCTATATTCGTTTTTTTGTGATTTAAAATTCCATATTTTTGTGTTAATAAAAGCTCTTAGCTTCCTTTTATACTGCTGCCAGGAATATATGGTTCATTCGTTAAGGGGATTTTTTTATTACAGTAGAATCTGCACCACCAATATCAAAACTATCTGATGAGCCACCGATGTGTAATCCTGAAAAGCAATTCCATTTCAAATTCTGTTACATAAATCTTCTTTAACATACAAAATTACCCCTTCATTTTGTTATATGCATGATATGCAATAATACTTGTAAATAACTCATCAAGAACATCTAGATCTTTTTTCTCACAAATGCTCTTTTCATTTATATGTCGATGTAAAAAATCATACAGTGGTTTTAAATTACGATCTCTACCAGCATTGTAAGCAGCCATTGGCAACAGGAAGAAGAGCTGACTGCGAACCTTTTCGAAATTCTCTTTACCACTCTGGGATTTAAAATTCTTTTATCTGATCCAAAAATCTTTCTAAGTTGATGATTTGTGATATTTCTAAACTTCCCAGCATAGACATCAGCTGTCCCATTCGACAATAACATTTGGCCCTTATTACAATAGTGTTTTGCTAAAGGCATTTCTATCTGAGGCTCTGCTTCAGTAGTATACCCTTGCTTTCTTCCTTGACCACCGCCACTCCATGGTCTATTGTTTCTAGCATCATATCCCATAATTAACTCTCCCTTGTTTGCATAATAGCAAGTTTCATCTCAACAACTAGTTCGTATACTTCTTCAATTGTATTTTTTTGTAGCAATTGCTTTTTCAATTCACATCTAATGTGTTCATTTACAACATTGCGTTTTAATGAATACATCAAAAGTGGAATACTGTGATAATATTCATCAATATTATTTACATCCAAAATACTCATCATATTATAGAAACAAGTACGTGAGATATACTTTTTATCTATGTATTCTTTGAATACATTTACTGTTTCTAGTACATTTTCATAACGTTCTAACTTTATTGTTCTATCTAACAATGTGATTGCATGTTTTTCCTTTTACTTTTTTTGAGGCACTTAAATTTTCTTCAGCTTCCTTTATCCCCAATCGAATTGGTTTTGAAGGTGACATAATCGTGATGCCTCCGGAAATATTCAGATTTTTATTGTTCGTATATTGATGAAATGAATGATCTATTTCTTTTGCCAATAACAGAATGCCTGATGCCATCTAATAATAACCAAATCATCACCACCTGCATAGTTTATATAAAACATATTATCATTATCAGTATTTTCTTTAATATTTGAAATTAGTTCTTTAGATACCTTTTTCACATATATGAATTAAATGATAACCGAAAAAAAGTTTTCCATCAATCTACTCAATGTTAAATACTTCGATAGTGATCTAGTTTTACTTAAGCCAAACGCAAATATAGCACCAAGATTATCTACGTCCATTTTAAGAATCCCTAATTTCAAATCACCATATTCTTCTTTTTGCTTAATAAGTTTTCAGCAATATCTTCAAATGGCAATATATTTTTATTCTTCTGAGGAGCAAGATTAGCAATCCACCGCGTATTTCCTAAACAGGAATGATTAATCGATTCTATATAATCATAGCCATGCTTTTATAACCCGTTTATATGAACTAACATCTTTGCTATCGATAAGATACATTTGCATATAGTGCATATCTATACAAACACTATTGTGTAAAATCTCTTTAAACTCACCCGAGAAATCATATAGCAAGAACATCTTTTCGTGCTTTACAAAGAAATCCGATAGTTCCGTGATACTATCACAAACCTTACATCTATCCCCATCCTCTTAACGAAATTACTTCACACATCACGCATATCGATGCATTTTCTGGCGATTGATAGAAAAAAATTTATCATCTATTCTGTTATGAAAATTTTCTTAATTTTTCTTCTTCTAACATTGCTTTCAATGAAATTGCTTTTGTCAATTTTGAATTGTTCCAATTCATCAGCATTGCATTCCACAAAAAGAATATACGTAATTAATATCAGTATGAAACATTTCTAATAATGACGCTTGAATTACATCTGATACTTTTTCTATACGTTCTTTGTAACCATTACATTTTGGTAATAATAGTAATGCACCACCACCTGTATTAAAAAAATGATATTACTTTGTGTTAATCCAAACTCATGTAAATAACTATATGTAATACAATTTGTAATCGCTGATATCAAAAAGATCTTCCACGTAATGATTTTTGATATTCCTCGTTTGGTATCTTTTTCCTTCAGTTACTTTAAAAATAAATTTTTGTATTCCTGAAACATCAAATTCTAGCATTACAAAATCATTGTTATTGGGTTCATTTAAATAGAGACAACTTGCGATTGCAGATGTTAATTTCAGATGATCGAATAAACTCACAAAAGTTTGATTTCCTTCAAAAAGTCGATGCAGGAATATATGTTGCATATTCATATAACAAAGAATATAAACGATCAAAATTATATTTTTGTTATATCCTCGTTGAATAACTCCTCTTCCGAATCTTTTTAAATCGTTTTATAAATTTATTCCACAGATTTTTATATTCATCTACACTATCCACTTTTGATTTTATTGGATAGTTTGCAAGCGGATATTCTCCTGAAGAAAAAGAATCTAGTTTAAACTTAGCATTATGCCGTTCCTCACCAAAATCTATTTCACTCATGACCGATGATAGTCTTATCACTTGAAATGCACCGGTTCTATTTTTCTTCAGTATCATTATCTTCGTCTTTTCTATCGATTGCAGAAGCGATACAATCCGCATCTTTTAGAATGCGAGAAAACTCATCCGTATTCGGTAGATGATGAGAACTTGTAATTCGTTCGAATCCATCAAAACGTTTTAGATATTTCCTAAAGAACTTTGAAGTATATCCACTATGTAAATGTGTATGATATCCTTCATTCGCTATTAGTGTAAGATCCTTCTCAGCATCTGTTAAATCTGAAAAATATATCTGTCCTTTGATAAAACTTCCCTATATCATGCATTAAACCAGAAAATGCTATATCAAGTAATGAATATTTCATGATTATTATTCTCTTTTCCTAATAGTTCGATATAGCCTACCATATCATGCATTATAGTATCTACATCTCCCGTGATTGACTGTCCATGGTTTATGTGATTTCTTATATCACCATAAAAAAATGTTTGATGCCATCACACATTTTACGTGTAATTATTTTTGACAGCTTGAATATTTTTTTCTCTTTTGCATAGAGGACTTCAGAATATTTATCATTATCGCTAGAACCAAAATCCTTTCTAATCCGATATGTTTTTGATTAAATACTCTGACAGTTTATAAACATCTAATTGTTTATGTCTTCCAAACGAATTCTTAGGTATATATGCTTCAAGTGAGAAATTCTTATCATCTGGCATCAAAGTATTGCGAATTAATTCCTCTCTAAACAATTGATCAATAAACGTGATCGCAACTTGTTTTACGATTGTGTGCCATGATTACTTTAACCAGTTCAATTTTTCTAGAAACATTATTATTACAATTATTGTAAATTGCAAATTTATTCTTGATACTTGTTACTACTGGCCGAATCAAAGAATAACTTTCTGGTTGTCTTATAATTTCACTACATGATTCCATAATTTGGTGAATTACCGTTGTGGTTCTATCAAATTCACATTGTTCAATCATCTTATTAAAATTTGCAAGCGATGAAATAAATCCTTCAATTATCTCATCCTTTTTGCGTAAAAAGTTTATCTACATCTGTTGAGTTTATCATCAATGTTCTATCAAATTGTGATAATAGTTCAGAAATTTTTTTGGAGCGCATAATCTTGAATTAAGTCAACTATCTCCCCAGTACCTCCTACTTTTCTCCCGTAATATAGGTGCTGAATTTTGACCATTTTTTTGTCAATTCAATATATCGTAGAGCAAACAGCAATTTCATAGGAATCGATCGAAAGCTATGTGTAATATCGATTATTACTTTCCCAGATTCTCTCATCGTTTTTAATAATTTTGATGTATAAACTTCAAATGTATCATTTTCAGATATTGCAATAAAAATCAAGTGGCTTATTATACGGCTTTTAACCGTTCTAAAAGAATACCTCCATATTTCTCTCTTGCAGTTTCCGTGGCGAAAAATAAATATGTGATCTATGTCTGCATGGTTCTTTATTATTGCTTCTTGAATAAACTGACTTTTTATTTGATTCGATGGATTATTATCAAAAATAATAGCTGATCTCATCATATCCATTTTTGACCACCCGTTCCAATAAATGAAAAAAATATTGCATATAAACCCCCTTAATATTTATAGTAGATCGTTAAAAGGATTATAGCGCTTTCACAACAATACGTAAACCGTTCGACCAGATAATAAACTACCAGTTCAATAATAATTGCACTTCTACTAAATTACAAAACCTATACAAAACGATATAAAACATTGTATTGGACTCAAAAAGAAACAGAATATGATTTAGCGTTAATCCTTTATAAGAACAATATGAAATGAAAAATTAAATGTCAGCAGTATTATCAATGATTCAAAGCGTTAATCCTTTATAAGAACAATATGAAATGATTCAAGTTGCAAAAGAAACATTGTCTGAAAGTGGTTTGCGTTAATCCTTTATAAGAACAATATGAAATGAAGCACATCTAAAAAAATCTTGGACTAAATTCAGTACAGCGTTAATCCTTTATAAGAACAATATGAAATAAAATGTTGCAGAAGCATTATTTGCTCCTCAATATGGGCGTTAATCCTTTATAAGAACAATATGAAATAACTACAAGACAACTAAAGAAGATGGCAAAGCATTTTAGCGTTAATCCTTTATAAGAACAATATGAAATAGTGTAAAATAAGGATTTTTAGAAATTCAATAATCTAAAAAAAGTATTACTTTACACCTATAAATTACAATATTTTTTTCGACCACCTCAAGTTTATAAGCAAAAATAATTAGCAATATTCACATTAAATTGAGGGGTGGTCGAACTTTTGAAACGATTCATAAGGTTTGTAACTTTATATTTATCTTTCCCACCGCCAATAAACAGATATCTATATAAACTTCGTCTTTTCACCATGTGTAAAAAGATAATCATATACTCTTGTATGATATAAAGCAGGCAATATCTACTCAAAACAATAGATATATCATATTGAAGGCATAAACTTTGATACATCATTTGGGTAAGCAATTGGAATAGATAATGCTATATTGCTAGCTAAAATGATCTATTTTTAGAATTAATCCCTTAAATCCTGTGTAATCTTTTAAACACTTCAAAGATATAAAAAAACACCCTGCAAATATATGCAAAGTGTTTCTTTGTTTGTTGTACTGTCCAATCCAGCAAATTAACGCTTGAGAACTGTGGAGCGCGACGAGCACCCTTTAAACCGTACTTCTTTCTTTCCTTCTCACGGGAATCACGTGTTAGGAAACCAGCCTTCTTAATACTGGTCTGTAATCAGCAGAAGCTTCTAGAAGAGCTCTAGCAATACCATGACGCATTGCACCAGCCTGGCCAGTATAACCGCCACCTGCTACATTGATCTTGATATCGAACTGTTCCTTAGTTTCTGTGAGTACTAATGGTGAATTAACTACCATGCGTAATGTTGCTTTGTGGTAGGTATTCTTCTAAAAGTACGACCATTAACTGTTACAACACCTGTGCCCGGAGTCATGAAGACACGAGCAACGGACTGCTTACGGCGTCCTGTTCCAACATAAGTTACTTTCTTCTTAGTTGCCATCTTGTCTTATCCTCCTTACTTTACCTTCAGCTCAACAGGCTTCGAGCTGCATGTGGGTGTTCAGCACCTGTGTAAACAAATACATGCTTTCGCTGTACATCACCCAATTTGTTATGTGGTAACATACCCTTGATGGCTTTTTCAACCCATTCAACAGTGTAGTTTTCACGCATAACCTTTTGTACTTCTTGTACGAAGTCCTCCTGGATACATAGAATGACTATAGTAGAACTTCTTTGCATCCTGGTCACCACTAATCTTAATCTTGTCTGCATTGATTACGATTACATAATCTCCACAGTCAACGTGTGGTGTGTAGGCAGGCTTGTGCTTGCCTCTTAATAATGTTGCTACCTGAGTAGCTAGACGTCCTAATGTGCAGTCTGTTCCATCAACGATATACCACTGACGAACAACTTCACTTGGCTTTAACATAGTTGTTTGACGCATTTTTACTTTCCTCCATATGTAGTTTCCGGGGCTACATTGGCATGAAGTGCCATTTACCATTTTAGCCGCTGATACCTCACAAGTCAATTAGATTATTTCGATTCAGTTAAGTTTCAACATAAACGCAACACTCTGTTGCGTTAACTTGTGACATGTTATCTTTATTCCTGTGTATCCGTTTGACTCCTTTTTAGATATCAGGAGAAAACATTTATGTCAGGTAAACATTTCACACTTGAAGACCGTATCAATATCCTTATGCATGTTAAACAAAATCATTCCATGCGTATGATAGCTACCGCTTTGAATGCCTCTGCTTCAACTGTTTCCAGAGAACTTAAAAAACATAGGATCCTTGATGAATACTCGTCATTTCATTCCATCACTCCTACCTGCAGTCGAATCATGAAGGCCCCTTGGATATGCAATGGCTGTCCACGTTTCTCTGCATGTAGAAAGAGAAAGTATCGCTACATCCCTGCACAGGCACATAGTACTATGAATCTACTCTTCATCTATCTGAGAGAAGATCCGAACCGGGGAAAAAGGTCTGAGATTTCTCGATAATCTCGTCACGCCTTTGATTCGTGACCAAAGGCAAAACTGTCGCTCACGTGTTCTCCACTCATGGTGAACAGATGGGAATATCCGTTCTACTTTTTTACCGCTATGTCAATGACAATAAACTCACCATTCGCAATATAGATCTTCCCAAGCGTGTTCGCTATCCGCTCTCCAAAAAGAATATCAAACGTGGCAATAACACTACGATAGACAACCAATCGTGCCGTGTGGGACGCGATTATACTGCCTTTCAGGAATTCATTTGCCCAGCATCCGAAAGCTAATATCGCTGAGATGGATTCCGTCATCGGTAAGAAAGGTGTCGGCGAAAAGGTGCTTCTAACTCTACTATTACGTAAGAGTAAATTTATGTTTGCCTTCCTAGGAATAGAAATACACAAGCTTCTGTAACAGAAGTATTCGACCACATCCAAAGGAAGATCGGCTTTGCAAGGTTCACTACTATGTTCCGTGTAGTGCTTACAGACAACAGTCCATCGAATTCAAGAATCCCATTTCCTGGAACGTGGTACACGCAACGTACAGCGCTGTCATATATTTTTATTGTGATTCCCGTGCCTCCCAACAGAAGGGCGCATTGAAAAGAATCATGAATATATTCGAAAATATCTGCCTCAAGGGACATCCTTTAACGGCCTTACACAAGAAAAAGGTAAATCTAATGATGAGCCATATCAATTCCGTCAAGCGTGACTCATTGAATGGCCGTTCACCATTTGAATGTCTCACTGAGGGCAGAACTCAAAAACTATAAAAAAAGCTTGGATTAACACCGATCGAACCAGACGAAGTTAATCTAAGCCTAGACCTAATTCAATCAAATTTCCCTAAAGTCCAACGGATACTCGACTTACACAAACTAAACTGTTGCGTTTGAGTTGACACCTAAACCCTTCAGTTATTTTCATTGCGCCAAAAAAAGCGAGTATTCCTACATAAAAGATACCATATTACCATTAAAAAGAGTCATTATAGATCAAAAATTCATCTGATAATGACTACATTAGTTCGTTATCTGTTGCCTTTATTTATCGTGTTGCGTTAACTTTGAAACTTAAGCATTATTTCGATTCTTCGACTGAATTTGATACAATTCTTCCACTTTTTGTATATATGAGAATTGGCGTAAAGTTTGCTTGCTTGTGTAAGCGTTCTTTAAGTTGTGGAAAAAGGATATTTACTAGTGGGATGCCACGTTCTTCTTCAAGAATATGGATGCTAGCTTGCCCTTGGTTGATTTCATAATATCCCAACAATTCTTGACTATGCCTTGTAGTCATCGCATAGAATTGATGACTAGCATTCTCTTTGATTGCTTGCTCTAGAGCAGCTAGTTCTCGGTTTGTACAGGAGATATCATCCCCCATTAAAAACTCACGAACCATTCCTGTTTCATCAAGCGCCAATGTCTTAAAGTAATCAACATACTCTAATGTCAGTCCTTCAGCAGGACTGTTTTTGTGTGGGAAGCTTTTACGCTTCGCATCTAGAATCTCTTGGATATGTGATGGACCATACTTATGCTTACCAACTTCAATTAACACAGAAGCCATCATACGAACCATGTAACGTAAGAATCCTTTTCCTACAAAGGCTAATGTAATCACACCATCCTCTTCCGTTAATGTAATGGAACTTACTGTTCTTACTTGATCTGGATATTCTTCTAGTGAACTGGAATTCAAGGATGTAAAATCATGTGTTCCAACAAGATAAGGAATACCTTCCCTCATTTTTTCTACATCCAAATGCATTGGGCATTGGAAAGCTATGTCCTTTGTAAATACATTGTATGGTCCATGATTGATACGATAGTTATACTGCTTGAATCGTACGTTATATCTTGCATGGAAACAAGCATCCTCTTCTTCTACCGATATGATATGAATATCATCTGGCAAGAAAGCATTGATTGCACCCATCCATTTACGTGTTGGTATCTCTCGTTTTGTATCAAACATGAATACCTGTGCTCTTGCGTTTACCCCTGCATCCGTTCTACCAGAACCAATCACATTGACCTTTTCCTGTGTAATTCGCTCAATCACTGCTTCTAGGATTTCCTGAATAGAATTCCCCTTACGCTGTGATTGCCAGCCGGAGTAGTTTCTTCCAACATAAGATACGATACATTTATAGCGCATCATAATAGAATCGCCAATCCAATCATCACGATTAGAGTTGTAAAGGCGCCGAGTAATAAGAAGTAATCACGCTTTTCCATCTTTAAGACTTTATAACGTGTACGCTTTTCTCCTGGTGCATAACCTCTAGCCTCCATAGCATTCGCAAGATCTTCTGCACGTTGTAAAGCAGATACGAATAGCGGGACAATCAGAGAAAGAATTGCCATGACTCTCTCCATCAGTTTCCCTTCCTTCATATCAACACCACGCGATTGTTGTGCTTTCATAATACGTTGTGTTTCTTCAATTAAGTCTGGAATAAAACGTAGCGCAATACTAATTAACATCGCAATCTCATGTGCAGGCACATGGAATCTCTTTAAAGGCATTAATAAATCTTCAATACCCAAAGTCATATCCAAAGGTTTGGTTGTGGCGGTTAGACAGGTTGTGATCATAATCATCAACATCAGTCGAATCGCGATATATAGTGTTTGAAATACTGCATCACTATAGATAACAAAACTACCGAGTGCTACTAATGGTTTTCCTGTCTTCATCACAAATGCATTGATGATTAATAAGAAGAATAACATCATTAACATCGGCTTCATTGATTTCCAAATAAAGCCAAAACTCAACTTTTGAAATCAAGATTGTACTAGCAGCTACAACAAAGATAACTCCATATCCAATCCAGCCTGCTGGAATAAACACCGCTATTAACATCACCAACATCGCTATGATTTTTGCGCGTGGATCCATCTTATGCACTGGTGAATCTAATGGCAGATAACGTCCAAGTGTAAAATTACCCATGTTTCTTCACCTGCCTTACAATTTCTTTCGCAAGCGAATGAATATCGTTGATTTCATCCGGGATTTCAAATCCACTCTTGCGTAAGCTATCTTTCATCTGAATGAATGCTGGCGGTAAGATATTCATACTGCGACAAAGTTCAGGGTTATCAAAAAACTTCTTCGTACTATCGTGGAAGCGAATCTTTCCATCTTCCACTACAACCACCTCATCACAATATTTATATACCTGTTCCATATCATGCGATACAATCAGCACCGTCTTGTTATATTTACGATTTAATGCATAGAACAACTCCATCATCTGTACTGTACCGATTGGATCAAGTCCTGCCGTTGGCTCATCCAAGACAATGACCTTTGGATCCATCGCTAAAATACCCGCAATCGCTGTTCTTCTCTTTTGTCCACCAGATAATTCTAATGGGCTCTTTTCATAGTTTTCTACACCTAGTCCAACTAACTTGAGCGCATCTTTTGCCTTCTTAATGGCTACTTCTTCCGTACATCCAAAGTTCTTTGGGACCAAACGCTACATCCTTGAGCACAGTTTCCTCAAATAACTGGTATTCAGGAAACTGGAAGACAAGACCCTACATCCCCACGCAGAGATTTGAGTTTCTTTGGTGTCTCCTTTTGCGCTAATCGTACGATCAAGAATATGAATTGTTCCTTCGGTTGGTAATAGTAATGCGTTTAAATGTTGAATCAATGTACTTTTTACCAGACCCTGTCTGACCGATAATCGCTGTAATTTTTATTTTTCTGTAATATTGAGATTGATATCCTGTAAAGCATCATATTGGTAAGGTGTACCGGTGCTATAGACATGTTTTACATGCTCGAATGTAATTGGCATAATTCTTCCACCAGTCCTTCCTGTGTAATATGTGATGAAACATGCAGACCACATGCCTGCAATTCCTCACTCAACTTTAAGCTAAAAGGGACATCGAGCTTCATCTTCTTTAACTTCTCTGGGTCTTTAAAGACTTCTTTTGGTGTTCCTGTGATTGCCACATGACCACCATCCATCGCAATGACATAATCACTCTTAGCAACTTCATCAATGTCATGTGTGATGGAGAGAATCGTTAATTTACTTTCACCGTGTAGTTCAGTAATTACACGTTTAATTTCATCTTTCCCTTGTGGATCTAACATGGATGTTGCTTCATCAAAGATGAGAATCTTTGGCTTTCATCGCAAGAACACCCGCAATCGCAACACGCTGTTTCTGACCACCACTTAATCGTGTAGGTTCTTGGTTCAGATACTTTGTCATGCCGACTAAAGCTGCGTTTTTCTTCGATGATCTGGTCCATATCTTCTTGTGGAACACAATGGTTTTCAAGTCCAAAAGCGATATCATCTCTCACCGTGGAACCAATAAATTGGTTATCTGGGTTCTGGAAAAAACAATACCGATATCAGAACGAATCTTGTTTAAGTTTTTCTACATTTAATTCCATGCCATCCACCATGATAGAACCGGAAGCCTTTTTCTAAAAGACCCGCAATCAACTTTTGCGATTGTGGATTTCCCACTACCATTGTGTCCGATAATTGTTGTATAGGTTCCTTCCTCAATCGAGAAAGAAACTTCATCAATTGTCTTCGCACTTTCATCATATGCAAAACTGAGATTTTTTTACTTCAATAATCCCCATGTGCTCTTATCTCCTGTACTTCTTACGCGGCTTTTGTATCCTTACAAAGCGTGCATATTATATCATTCTTTTTCACTTACACTCAAACTACAGACCTAAATCTCATTGTTTTCTACGAATTTCTTACAATCGTATAAAAAGTTGAAGCTTTCACTCCAACTTTATACTTATGAAAACGTGTTAAAACTACTTTTGAATGGAGTAGTTTTGGTAACTGCCATTTAATACAGCTGCTTGATTTGCGACATTTAAGATATCGCTGATGATTGCGCCATCCTCTACAAATAATTTCTTTGTGATACCCTCTTGAGAACACTCATAGCCTGCCGCTGTCATAATGTCTGCGAATGCTTCAAAGTTCTTTTCGCTATCAAATGATACGTAGTGATGAATCGTAACAAGTGTATCTGGTTCAAACATACCATTTAAAGAAGCTGCTTCTGTTAACAATTCTTCTACGAAGTCAGGATTGAGATATGGATATACACCACATACTTCCTGTACTTCAACTGAACGATCACTTGCGTCATAAGTAGGCTGTGCTACACCATCTCCATCTGAAAGAGTTATAAAACGCACTTCATTATCATCGTCTTCTTCTTTATTTTCTGTTTCTTTCTGATCCTTTAAAAATTTTACTGCAACGACTGCACCAATTCCGACAGCCACCGCAAGAGCACCAAATAGTCTATTAAACATAGTTGTCTCCTCTCTGTCTCTCTATGCCATATTTTAGCACATCTCACTAAAATACCCTAACAGAAACCTCAGCGTTTTTGTTCTAAATAAGTCATGATACTAACCGCATTTGAGGCAGCACCTTTACGAATTTGATCTCCACAACACCAAAGACTAATACTATTTGCTCGACTTGTATCTTTACGGACACGACCCACATAGACAATATCTTGATTAGATGTCTCAATCGGCGTAGGCACATGGTCTTCAATCAGTTGTACACCTGGGAAGTTTTTAATTGCTTGACGAATTGCATCTAATGAAACTTCCTGTTCTGTTTCCACTGTCAAAGAAATGGAATGAGAACGATACACCGGTACACGTACACAAGTGCAGTTTACCTGCATATCATCCGCATGCATGATCTTACGACCCTCATTGTGCATCTTCGCTTCTTCTGTTGTATAACCATCCTCTAGATATGAGCCAATCTGGGCAATACAGTTATACGCAATCTGTGCTGGGAAGACATTTGGATGAACCTCTTCCCCTTTATCAAGTTCTATAATCTGCTGACGTAATTCACGCATCCCTTCAACACCTGCACCACTGACAGCTTGGAATGTTGTCGCATTTACATGCTTGATTTTGGATAAGCGATGAATTGGCGCAATTGCCATCAACGCAATAATCGTAGAACAGTTTGGATTTGAAATAATACCATGATGATGAAGCGCGTCATCCCCATTAATCTCTGGAACCACTAACGGCACATCATCCTGTAAACGAAAAGCACTAGAATTATCAATCAGCACTGCATTTGCCTTTTGAATCAAAGGTAAATATTCCTTCGTTAATGCATTGGATACTGCGCCCAATACATAATCTAATCCTTCAAAAGAATGCTCATCTACAACCTGTACCGTGATTCCTTCGCCACGAAACGATAATACGCGTCCAGCCGATCTTGGGCTGGAAAATAAACGTAATTCATCTACCGCAAGGTTTTGTTCTTCGATGCATTCTAGCATTTGTCTTCCAACTGCGCCTGTTGCACCTAAAATTCCAATTTTCATGCATGTTCCCTCTCTTCTTGAATAAAACGTTCATAGATACAGCGAATCGCATTGTGGAAGTCATGATTCGATACACCTACCACAACAGATAATTCATCTGCACTCTGATTGATTACTTTAATATTGATCTTATGATTACCAAACTCACTTAATAACTGCCCTGAAGCACCCGGCACTTGTTTCATACCTCTTCCAACGATAGCTACCATCGCTAAATCTTCTTCTAGTATCAGTTCATCCGGTTCTAATTCCTTCTTGATTTTCGCAAGAATCTCATACTTACATTGTTCGATTGCGCCCTTTTTGTACAATAACCGTAAATGTATCTACCGTAATCGGTACACTCTCGATAGAAATATGATACTCCTCAAAGATGAATAATAATCTTCGTAAAAAGCCAACCTCTGTAGAACTATGACTCTTTACAACTGTAAAGGAAGCGTAATCTCTTCGACCCGTAATGCCTGTAACCGTTGAAGTGCCATTGGCTTTATCATACTCTTCACAATCATCTTGAATGAATGTTCCAGGATTCTCTGGATCATTTGTATTCAAGATATGAATCGGAATATTCTTTTCACGGACTGGGAAAATCGCATCATCATGAAGTACATTAGCACCCATGTAGCTCATCCCACGTAGTTCACTATACGTAATTACTGGAATTTGTTGTGGGTTATCGATAATACGAGGATCAGCCACCAATATTCCAGACACATCAGTCCAGTTTTCATAAACTTCCGCATCTACGATATTTGCCAATATTGAACCAGTAATATCACTACCCCCACGACTCATCACTTTGATTTGTCCATTTGGCAAAGCCCCATAGAAACCAGGAATAACATACTTCTGATTCATATCCACTAGTTTATCTAGATTCTGTTTAATCTTCTCAAAGTCAAAATCTCCATTATACTTAAACGCAATTACATCTTTCGCATCTAAAAACTTTGCGCCTAAATATTCAGCCATGCATCTAGCAGTTAAATACTCCCCACGTGAAACAATGTAATCAACTGGCGCATGTGTATCCAACATCTCTTTGACACTTGCAGATTCTTTTTTTCTAAATCAATCTTTAACGCAAGTGAATCACAGATACGTTGATATTTCTCTTTTACAAGATTAAAAATTGTTTCGTAGGATACACCATAGTTAATATGTGCATGTAAAAGATAAAGTAAATCCGTCACTTTATAATCATCACGATTTTCTTTACCACACGCACTTACGACAATAAACTTACGATTTGTATTCGCATCCACAATGCGCTTCACTTTTTCAAATTGTTCTTTACTAGCTACTGAGGAGCCACCAAACTTACTTACAATCATGCATTACCTCCGCCACAAATACTGCACCATCTTCTAATTTTCCAATCAAAGAAGCCAGTTCTACAAATGACATCTTCTTTGTAATGCATGTATCTTCATCAATTCTTTCTTCAATCATATCTTGGATATCATCAAGATTGATTGAACGAACATAGAATGAGGATACACGACTCGTATTGTCAACATGAATACTCTCTTCTCTTAAGACTGCTATATCTTGTTTATAGAGTAAATCAATCAAATCCTGTACAACCGCATGTGCTGTTGGATAAGAACCTGCGCCTTGACCAACATAAGTCATCTTACCAAGTGTTCTTGAATCACTTTCGATTGCGTTGAAGTTTGCCGGTATTGTCGCAAAAAGGTTCTCTTTTGGAATAAAGGTTGGGATAACTGTAGCACTAACACTATCATTAGACTTTATACCAGTACCGATTAATTTACACACATAATCATGCGTGCATGCGTACGCAATATCTCTAGCACTAATATAACGAATCCCATAGATATCAATATCTTGAATGCTTGTAAGTACACCAAACCCCTTACAGCTTGATAGTACGACTTTGTACGCTGTATCCATGCCATCAATATCATCTGATGGATCAAATTCCGCATATCCACAGTCCTGTGCTTCCTTTAAGGCAACCGAAAACTCCGATTCCTCATCACTCATCTTACTTAAGATGTAGTTTGTGGTCCCATTAAAGATACCACGGAAGCTTTCAACATCATCGATACGTTTTGTCCGATCTAAATTACTCATCCATGGAATTCCACCACCACACGCAGCCTCATACTTTAAACTAACACCACGTGTACGTGCGGTTTCTAATAGTTCTCCCAAATGATTCACCAACATCTTCTTATTGCTTGTCACAACATGCTTTCCATTGAATAACGCCGCTTGAACATAACTAAATGCCGGCTCATCACCACCGATACATTCCACTACTACATCAATATCAGGATCTTCCACAATGTCATGGATATCCACTGTCATGCGCTCATCCGTAATATCCTTTTCATAGCGAACCAATATCCTAGAAATCTCCAGTTGCGAGACTTCTTTCGTATTCTTTTCATCAATAATCTTTCTAACACCAGAACCTACAGTTCCATGTCCCAATAATCCAATTTTCATATGAACCTCTGTTTCTAAAAATAGATACACTTGTATTTAAAAACACAAACAGTGTATCATTTTTTTCTATATTTGAAACAAGAAGGAAGCCCTATGAAATATATTAGTACACGAAATAAAGATAAAGTTGTATCATCCTCTGAAGCGATTATCCAAGGTCTCGCTGCTGATGGTGGTCTCTATACACCCCAATCACTTGATCAAAAGGTTGATTTATCCTCTGCTCTAAAGATGAACTATCTCGAGTTAGCACAGTATATTCTATCTCTTTTTTTAAGTGACTTTAGCCACGAACAGATTCAACAATGTGTTCAAAAATGCCTATCAAAACTCATTTGAAAAACAACGAAGTAGCACCACTATGCAAATATCACGATGGTTGGCTAATGGAACTATGGCATGGTCCAACCAGCGCCTTTAAAGATGTAGCTTTAACACTACTACCGCATCTATTAACAGCCGCATACAAAAAAACCAGAATGAAAATGACCTCATCTCCATTCTCACTGCCACAAGTGGCGATACCGGCAAAAGCCGCAATCAATGGGTTTGCGGATGTCAAAAACACTGCCATTACAGTACTTTTATCCAGAAATCGGCGTATCTGATATCCAAAAAGAGACAAATGCGAACATCACTAGGTAAAAAAATGTCGAAGTCATCGCAGTCAAAAGGAAACTTTGATGATTGCCAACAGATTGTAAAAGAAGCAATGAAAAATCCAGTTGTACTAAACGCATGCAAGCACATGAAACTATCTTCCGCTAACTCCATTAATATTGGTCGCTTACTCCCACAAATCGTCTATTATTTCGACTCCTACGCAAAACTTGTTAAGAGTGGTGATATTCAATTGGGTGACGCGGTAAACTTCATTGTCCCTAGTGGTAACTTTGGTAATATCCTTGCTGGATATCTGGCAAAAAAGTTAGGCTTACCCGTTAAAAAACTAGTATGTGCGTCTAACTCAAATAATGTACTAACAGAATTTATCCGTACAGGTTCCTACAACGCAAATAGAGCGTTTATTCCTACGATATCCCCATCGATGGATATCCTAGTATCTAGTAACCTAGAACGTTTATTATTCCTTCTTAGCAATCATAACGACGTACTGATCAATCAATATATGTCTTCGCTTAAAGAAGATGGACATTATACAATCTCTGATGAATTACGTCATGCATTACAAGAAAGCTTTACAGCGTATGATTGTTCAGAGGAAGAATGCAAGAAAGTGATTTACGATACCTTCCACAATGAACATATTCTCATCGATCCACATACAGCAGTCGCCGTACATGCATGTCATGCATATAAACAAGAATCAAATGATACTACACCATGTATCGTATTATCCACAGCGAGTGCATATAAATTTGCGAAAGATGTATATGCGGCCCTTACAGGAAAATCTTGCGACGATGAATTTGAAGCGATGTACGCTTTACATGACTACACATCCGTTGCAATTCCTAAAAATCTAGCCTGCTTAAAAGATATGCCAATACGCTTTACAAAAGTCATTGAAAAAGAAGATGCACTAGACACAATCGCAAAACGCTTGGAGGATTTACAACATGATCACAATTAAAACGCCTGCCACATCCGCAAATCTTGGCTCTGGCTTTGATTGCCTTGGCATTGCGCTAAAACTATATAACATTTTCCAAGTTGAAAGATATGATCATAACTTCCTAGAAAATATAGATGAAGAATACAACAATGATAACAATCTTTTCCTAAGGGCCTATCGCCTTGGCTGTGAGACGATTGGAAAATACAGCCCGATTCATGTTATCTTTGATTGCCATATTCCAATTAGTCGAGGACTAGGAAGTAGCGCTTCCTTTATCATTGGTGGACTTGTCGCTGCTAGTGTTTTACACAACAATATTCTCAGTGAAGCAGAAATCTATCGTTTAGCCTGCAGTATTGAAGGCCATCCCTGATAATATTGCGCCATGCCTATATGGTGGACTTTGTGCAGGCATGAAAATCGATCAGAAACACTTCTTATCCCATAAACTTCCAATCCATAAAGATTGGAAATATACCGCTCTTGTGCCAAATGTCGAGGTAAGCACAGAAGAAGCACGTGCCGCATTACCAGATCATTACCCACGCGCGAAAGTCGCTACAGCTATTAGTAATGCGATACTCACATCACAAGCACTTCAGGAAGGAAATCTCTCTCTACTTTCAGCCTCAACGCACGATATCATTCATGAACCTTATCGCAAAAAATTAATTCCAAATTTTGAGACAATCCAACAAATTGTAAAGGAAGATACTGATGGAATCTTACTCATCAGCGGCTCAGGTTCAACCTGCTTAAGTATTGCAAAGAAAGAATTAAGTACAGCAGCACGTTTAAAGATTTCCTCCCTTCCACATCATTGGCAGTGTCTACAGTTGGATGTTACCTATCATGGTACAGAAATAGAAAGGTAAGCACATGCAAAACTCCGATTACCTAATCGTTCATAAAAAAATTTTGCCAGAATACTTCAACCAAGTCATTCAAGCAAGATCTCTACTTGAAAATCACGAAGTCGAAACGGTGACAGAAGCCGTCAAAAAAGTAGGTATTTCTAGAAACACCTACTATCGTTATAAAGACTATCTATTTGAGATTTCTGATAACGCCACTTCACGTACGATGACAATCTCTCTTCTTTTAAAAAGATGAAAGCGGCGCATTAACAGCGGTACTACAAACATTGAGTAAAGCACAAGCAAGTGTTTTTAACGATTTCTCAAAGCAATTCCAGTTGGAGGATACGCAACGGTACTGATCAGTTTAGATATCTCCAAGATGGAAAATACGCCAGATAATTTATTAAAACAATTACTAAAACATTCTTGTGTACGTAAAGCACAGCTAGACGCAATCGCATAATAAAAGAGCCAAGCGGCTCTTTTCTGATTTGTTTACTTTTGAACGCTTCCTTGCTTCGCAACTGCAGCCATCTTAGCTTCAATCGCAGCCTGGTCACCTAAGTATTCCTTAGAGATGAACTTTCCATTGTCGTCAAATGTATAAACGAGTGGAACACCTGTAGGGAATATTTACACCGATGATTTCTTCATCTGTTAAGTTTTCGAAATACTTAACAAGAGCACGTAAGCTGTTACCGTGAGCAGCGATGATGACACGCTTACCAGCCTTCATCTGAGGTAAGATTTCCTGCTCATAGTAAGGAACTGCACGAGCAATTGTATCCTTTAAGGATTCAGCTAATGGAAGTTCATCCTTATTTTCATTACGGTAAGCTTCCTGTAATGCTGGATTTCTATCATCTGTTGGATCTAAAGCTGGTGGCTGAACATCAAATGATCTTCTCCAGATCTTAACCTTCTCTTCACCATACTTCTCAGCTGTTTCAGCCTTATTTAAGCCCTGTAAAGCACCATAGTGTCTCTCATTGAGCTTCCAAGTCTTCGTAACTGGTAACCATTCACGGTCCATTTCAGATAATACAAAGTTTAATGTGTGAATTGCACGCTTCAAATATGATGTATAGCAAAGATCAAAGTCGAATCCTGCTTCCTTTAAAGCACGTCCGCCAGCCTTAGCTTCTTCTACACCCTTCTCAGAAAGTTCAACGTCTGTCCAACCTGTGAAAAGGTTGAGCTTATTCCATTCACTTTCACCATGTCTAATTAAAACAAGTTTCATTTTTAAGCCTCCTTCGCTTTTTTTAACAAATCAATCGTATCACATGACTTTATGATGTCAAACGAAAATATTCACATCCGCTTACGCTTTTTGCGCTACTGTTTAAAGAATTTATTATTTCCTGGAAATGTTAGGAAACGATATGCATTGAGGTACCAGTAACCGCATGAAATGCGGTAGAGATTTCTGTCAAACTCGCCGTACAACTACCCTGCATCATTTCACGATTGCCACCACCCTTAGCATGAATAGCTGCGTTAAATTCAGCACGAATCGATAGTAAGTCAATCGTACGACTCATGATGACATAAGAATATCCCACTTCTGTCTTCGCAATTACCATGACGGTAGAAATTCCCTTCTCAATGCAACGATTGCAGAAGGCACGCATTCCTTCAGAATCCGCAAGGACAGAAGTATATAGAATCGCATCATGTGTAGGAATTTTATCTGCGTCCTTCATCATCATTTCCATTGAAACAGAACGATATGATTTCTGTACATCTAAATAGCGTTGTTGAAGATGACTTACAGCCACCGATATCTCTAGTGGCTTAGCAGACAACATTTTTGAAATCATAGCGTTTTCTTGCTGGATACGATCAAGATAGATAAACGCTCTTCTTCCACTCAACAAGAAGACTCTTGTTTTATTTCGTAACTTTTCAAAGCTAATCACCTTACAGATTCCAATTTCACCCGTATTTTTTACATGCATACCGCAACATGCACACATGTCATATCCAGCAACGGAAATAATCCGTGTAGTACCTTCTATCGCAATCTTCGAACGATACTCATACTTCGCTGTTTCATGTGGAGAACAGAAAATTTCTTGCACAGAAAGATTTGTCCAAATTGCTTGATTTACCCGTCTTTCAACTTCTTCAATATTCGCTTCTGTCAATTCTCCATTAAAATCAGCACAGATATATTCACCCATATGAAAACCAACATTAGAATATCCATATAACTGTTTAACAACACCAGAAAAGATATGTTCTCCAGTATGATTCTGCATTAAGTCAAAGCGATACTCCCAATCAATTTCACAGTGAACCTTGCCTCCTACCGGAAGAAAATCTTTTATGATATGTACAATCCCTTCTTTTTCTCGTTGTACATCGATTACTTCGATACCTTGGATTGTACCTTTATCACAAGGTTGTCCACCACCTTCCGGATAAAAGATTGTATCTTTTAAAATAACTTTATAACCACCCTTGCATGCATGGCAACTCAAAAACAACTGTATCCAATTCATTTGCGTAAGGATGATGATAATAATATTCTTGAAATTCATCCATTTATTTCACCATCTCTTTATATAAAAACATCTACAGCTTCCTGGTCCGCAATTCCATAGGAGAAAGCAGTCGCTGATCCCATCGCAACTGACTTTTCAAGTGCTGTTTGATCATCTTCTCCATTTAACTTACTGGTTAAAAAAACGCAGCCACCATAGAGTCTCCAGCACCTACAGAATTAATAACATTTCCATTTGGCGCATGGCAGCGATATACCTTGTGATTCACCAGAAGTGCACCCTTGATTTCCCTAATGAAACAAGTACATTTTGTGCACCCATTGAAACCAACTTGCATGCATATTCTTCCATTTGATTCTCTAAAGACAGTTTCAGAAAAATATCTCTGACAATTTCCTGTTGATTTGGTTTGATTAAATATGGATGATATGGAGTACTGTCTTTAATACACTACCTCCAGCATCTACGATAATCCGTATCTTTCTTCCTTGTAGAAACTTCATTACATCTGCATAAAAATTCTCTTCAACACCAGATGCCATACTACCAGAAAGGATGAGTACATCGCCATCTGTGAGATGTTCCAACTTTACATATAGCTTTTTCAATATCTTCTTTTTTTCCACCGTAGGTCCACTGGCGTTAATTTCTGTTTCTGTTTTCATGTTTCATCTTGATATTGATACGAGATTCTCCATGATCTAACTTAATAAACTCTGGAATAAGTCCATGACTACTCACACGACGTTCAATCTCATCCCCAGTAAAACCAGCCACATATCCAAGTGGTGTACTAATTCTTCCTAGATGTTTCAAAGGCGATGGACACATTAATTCCCTTTCCACCAACATCAATCTGCTCAAAGATAGAACGATTTAAGTTTTTCCTTCTTCAAATGTTTCTAATTGCACAATATAATCCAGTGAAGGATTCATCGTTACTGTATAAATCATACAAACACCTCTTATCAGTATTATAAATGAAAAAAAGGTCCACATTGAAGTGAACCTGATTATTTGTTTAGATAATGAAGAACTTCAAGATGAATAATCCTGTAAGAATATACATCAAGAGTGAAATTTCCTTCGCCTTACCTGTAATCACATGAATGAATGTGTAAGAGATAAAACCAAATGCAATACCTTCAGAAATTGAATATGCAAAGCCCATCATTGTAATGCATACAAAGCATGGGAATGCCTTTGTGATATCGTTCCATTCGATATTAACAACCTGCTGCATCATCAAGAAACCAACAACGATCAATGCAGGTGCTGTCGCAAAGGAAGGAATTGTTAAGAATAATGGAGATAAGAATAAAGCAGCTAAGAACAAGATACCTGTTGTAACACTTGTTAAACCTGTTCTACCACCTTCCGTAATACCAGAAGAAGATTCAACGAATGTTGTGATTGTGGATGTACCTAAGATAGCACCTACTGTTGTACCAACAGCGTCAGCCAATAGTACACCCTTTAATTCTTGGTAACTTTACCATCCTTGTCTAACATATTTGCCTTAGAAGCACATCCAATAACTGTTCCAAGTGTATCGAAGATATCTACAAATAAGAATGCAAATACAACTACCACAAAGTTCGCAAGGTGACTTGCCACAAACGCAAAGTCAAATTGGAAGAATGTAGGAGCGATAGAATTTGGCATTGAGAAGAACGCTGTTGGGATTAATGAATAGTAACCTAATTCTGGATTTGGTACATAGATACCTACTAATTGGCAGATAATACCTAATACCCAAGTTAGTAAGATACCCCATAACATATATCCCTTAACACCCTTGATTAACATTATCACAATCGAGATAACACCAATCATACACAAGATAACACCTACACCCTGTGATGAGAATGTTCCATTCGCAATACCACCTGTAAATGAATATAGACTAACGAGTGTTGGGCCATCAACGATGATATGTGCATTTTGTACACCAATAAATGCGATAAAGAAACCAATACCTACAGATACAGCAACCTTTAACTGTACTGGAATTGCATTGAAGATTGCTTCACGAACACTTGTAAGTGACATGATGATAAAGATAATACCTTCCACAAGTACTGCTGTTAACGCAACCTGCCATGGATAACCCATAACACCACACACTGTGTATGCGAAGTAAGCATTCAAGCCTAAACCAGCAGATAATGCAAATGGTGTATTGGAGAATGCAGCCATGCAGAAACATGCAATTGCGGATGCGACTGCAGTCGCTGTCAAGATAGAACCTGCATCCATACCAGAAGCACTTAAGATGGATGGATTGAGCGCAAGGATATAAACCATTGTAATAAATGTTGTAACACCTGCGATCAATTCTGTTTTAACTGTTGTGCCGTTTTCCTTTAAATGAAATAACTTTTCTAACATAAATATCCCCCCTTGTTTTTTTCACACATCGCTGCCCTTAAAAATAAAAATCCTGCCAAGAATCATCTCAACAGGAAGTCACTAAAAAGAATAGAGACAACCGTAGTCCCGCTATTAAGGTAGCAGGGTAGAGACACTTCCGCCAATTCGAAAGCATATACGATATGTGGCACATAGGTATTATATGAAATAAACAAGACGATTACAAAGGGTATTTGTTAAAAAACAATTTTTTTCCAACATTTTTATACAAAATGTATATATTCGCTAGAAATGAAAGCACTATCATCAAAAAAACTTAAAAAAATAGGTATCCTTATCAATAAAAATAATGGGATAATAACATGCGTTTGGAGGTTTTTTTCTATGAAGCACATGCGTCAGTTTTTAATTATCTTATTCTTTACATGTATCGGTGAAAGTCCTGCATGAATTTATACCATTACCAATCCCTTCTTCTATCTATGGTCTTGTTTTTATTATTCATCGCACTCAACCATGGTATCTTTAAAATCAATGAAGTACATGATACAGCTGATTTCTTGATTGATATTATGCCTATTATGTTTATACCAGCAGCCGTTGGTTTAATCCAATCTACCACATCAATCAAACCAATTTTAATTCAATCCATCATTATCATGATGATTTCTACAGTTGTTGTAATGACTATCACTGGTAAGGTATCTATGTTACTACGTAAGGAGAATTCTGATCATGAATAATGTAATGTTAAATAGCGCAACGATGGGTGTTGTCATCTCATTGATGGGTTTCTTTGTTGGACTCTTATGCCGTGAAAAATTCAAGTTACCAATCTTTAATCCATTACTCATTGCGATTATTTTTACAATCGTTTTTGTCGAGATTTTCCATGTAGACTACGATTCCTACTACTCTTCCGCAAAGTATCTCAGTTGGTTATTAACACCAGCGACAGTCGCGTTAGCTGTACCTCTTTACAAGGAAATCGAAAGACTAAAATCTAATTGGAAGATGATTACTATCTCTATCGCTTGTGGCTGTGCTAGTAGTGTCACAACCGTGTTGATCCTTGCCTTATTATTCCGCTTTAACCACGAACAATACGTTACATTCTTACCAAAATCAATTACTACCGCAATCGGTATGGGTATTGCAGAAGAACTAGGTGGTATCGTACCAGTAACAGTAGCAGTTATCATCGTAACAGGTATCTTTGGCGCAATCATCGCAGATATCGTATTCAAGGTTTTCCATATCACCGATCCCAATTGCTCAAGGCTTAGCCCTTGGCGCTAGTGCTCACGCAATCGGCACATCCAAGGCAATCGAACTCGGTGACTTACAAGGGTGCTATGGCAGGTCTTGCTATCTGTACATCTGGTATTATCACCGTTGTTCTAGCAACCGTCTTTGCACATATCATGTAAACTTCAAAAAGAAGCGCAATGCTTCTTTTTTTTTGCATAAAAAAACGACTACCTACATTGATAGTCGTTTGTGTCATTAGTCTTCTACGTATGGTAATAAAGCCATTTGACGAGCACGCTTGATAGCGATTGCTAACATTCTCTGGTACTTCGCACGAGTTCCTGTAACGCGACGTGGAGTAATCTTTCCATTTGCGCTAACGAATTTCTTCAAGAGCTCTACATCCTTATAATCGATATAAGTGATGTTGTTTTTTTTGTAAAAGTAGCAGACCTTTCTGCGGCCCATTCTTTGTTTTTCTGAATGCCATTGTCTGTTCTCCTTTATTTAGAATGGCAGGTCATCGCTGGAAATATCCATTCCGATTCCTGCGCCGAAGTCATCACTCACAAAATCATCATTTGTAGATGGTTTTGGTTGTGAATACGGCTGTTGATAACTGTTGTCTTGATAACCACTGTTCTGTGCTCTGTTCTGTGATTGACTCTTAGATTCAAGTAAGTTTACAGTATCGCAAACGATTTCTGTAACATAAACCTTCTGTCCATCACGATCATAGTTACGTGTTTGGATTCTTCCTTCAACACCCACTAACGCACCCTTACGTGCATATGAGCCTAAGAAATCGGCAGCCTGTCGCCAAGCGACACAACTGATGAAGTCTGCAGACTGTTGATTGTTTCCATCCTGTCCACGAGCCATACGACGATCACATGCGACTGTAAATGTCGCAACGGATAAGCCACTAGCTGTCTTACGAACTTCCACATCTCGTGTTAGTCTACCAACCAAAACAACGCGGTTAATCATTACTTAGCTCCCTTAGCCGGAGCTTCGTCACGGGTAATCATGAAACGAACAACATTTGCGTTGATTCCCATCAAACGATCGAATTCCTTAACGCAGGCATTATCTGCTTCAAATGCTGTTACTACATAGTAACCCTTCTTCATGTCATCAATGTGATATGCGAATTCACGCATGCCCCATTCATCTGTCTTAGAAATCTTACCACCATTGTCAGTGATGATCTTGCTGAGAGTCTCGATTAATTCAGCTCTCTTCTCTGTTTCAACAGATTCATTGATGATGTACATGACTTCATACTTCTTCATTCCGTACACCTCCTTCTGGTCTAACGGCCATTTCTGGCAAGGAGCGGGAGTAACCCACTCGCCACAATATAGTACCAGTTCCCCAAACAAAAGTAAAGAAAAATCACTTCTGTCTTTACGACAAAAAAGTGATTCTACTCGCTATTTATGCAGATACTGGCATTCTCTCATCGCCTGCTTCACTATGTAGGTCCATGGTTACACCATTTACCTTATACTTCTTTAACACAAACATTGTGACAGTAGCCGCAACACCTTCAATTGGTGCTAACTTTTCACCGACGAAGTCAGCGACCTCGCGCATTGTCTTTCCATTAACATTTACCAAGAACTCAGAATTACCACTCATGAGGAATAGACTGCTCACTTCTGGAAAGTGTGCAATTCTTTCCGCAATCTTATCGTAGCCACTACCACGTTCTGGTTTTGCGCTAACGCCAATCATCGCATCCACATGGTCGATATTTGCCTTGTCCCAATTCACCATTGTATGGTAACCACAGATAATCTTATTCTCTTCTAGTTCTTTCTTTGCGTTGTTAACAGACTCTTCTGTTTCACCAAGAATATCTGCTAAGTCTGTAATACTTGCACGTGGATTTTGTACAAGTAAGTCAATTAACTTTAGATTGTCCATCTTATTTTTCTCCTTTGTGATCCTTTATAAACTGTGCAATACGTCTCATCGCTTCTTGCAAGTGTTCAATACTATACGCATAACTAATTCTCGCAAAACCCTGTCCACTTTCTCCCAAACGCAGTACCTGGAATAATTGCGACATGTTGTTCATTCAATAACTTCTCACAGAACTCATCACTCGTCATACCAAGACTAGAAATATTCGGGAAGACATAGAACGCACCCTTTGGTTCAAATGTTTCTAATCCCATTTCATTGAGCTTACGTACACAATACTGACGACGCATATCATATTGTTTACGCATCTCTTCAACATCCCTATCACAATCACGTAAGGCTGTAATTGCCGCGTATTGACTCACGGTAGGTGCTGCCATAACACAGTTTTGATGTACTTTTAGCATCACCTTGATTAGTTCTCTTGGCGCTAGTACATATCCCAAACGCCAACCTGTCATAGAGAAGGTCTTAGAGAAACCATTCAGTACAATTGTTCTTTCCTTCATTCCTGGAATCGATGCGAAGGAAGTAAACTTTTCATCACCATAAATGAGTTCAGAATAGATTTCATCAGAGATGACAAGAATATTAGTATCACGTAATACTTCTGCGATTTCTTCCATCTCTTTATAAGATAAAATCGCTCCAGTTGGATTATTTGGATATGATAATAAAATTGCCTTTGTCTTATCAGTAATGGCAGCCTTGATATCTACTGCTTGGATTCTAAAAACCATTTTCAACCTTAGCCTTTACATACTTTACCTTCGCACCCGCAAAAAGTAGCTGTTGGTTGATACGTAACGTATCCAGGATCTGGCAAGATGATTTCATCTCCATCTTCCACAATGGTACGGAATACGAGGTCAATTCCTTCACTTGCGCCTACTGTCGCAATCATCTGATCAATATCGTAATCCAGATTATATTTACGAAGTAGATATTCACGAATCGCAAGACGTAACTCCTTTTAAACCAGCATTCGTCGTATATTGTGTCTTACCTAGTTCAATTGTATGAATTGCCGCATCACGTATATCCCATGGTGTCTTGAAATCAGGCTCACCAACACTAAGTGATATACAATCTGGTATTTCCGCAACCAAATCGAAGAATTTACGAATTCCCGATGGTTTCATATTTACTGCTCTTTTGTGCTACTAACTTTGTATAATCCATAGTCTGTACCTCGTACGTCCCCTCTATTATACTCGAACTATAAAAAAATGCTCCCTATGCAGGAACATTTTTTACAGTAATTTTCTTAACATCTAAAACCTAGAGTTTATCTGAATGTTTATTCAAAATCTCTTGGATGAAAAAATCTACTTTCTCTCTTTCAGCGATGACGCTGACATTCATTTGCTTATCTAACTTCTTCTCATAAAATCCACAAAAGATAGGATTCTTGATTTTTCATCGTTATCTTCGCACAACCAAATGGAAGTTTACTTCCTTTAATTTCTTGGATATCTTCCATTGCAAATCGAAAATGCAATACACTATGTCCTCTACTTCCGTAAGTATAGTATTTTAAAGAATTGTTTTTATCAATTTCTAATTTCACTGCATTCAGATAGAAATAACAAACCAATAAACAAAGAAGTAGTGGTATACAAACAAGCGCAATAACAATAATCATCCTGCCTGATTCATCCGTTCCTTCATGAATCAAATTTTTTAATATCCACGTCACAATCGAAGAGAACGATATAATCGTCACAAAGGCTATCCAATTTAGTATCGTCTTATATGGATATGTCAAAATCAGTTTTGGTTTCATCTTGTACAGTATCTGTTTTCATAATTTACTCTGATTTTAATTCAAAGAGAATATCACGAAGTTCAGCTGCTCTTTCGAAGTTTAGACTTGCAGCTGCCTCACGCATTTCAACTTCCATATCAGCGATAAGTTTCGCTTTATCCTTCTGAGAAAGTTTTCGCTTTCTTCTGCATGTATTTCGCAGCCATTTCCTTAGTCTCTTTCCCACGAATCGCCTCTTCAACATTCTTCTTAACCGTTGTAGGGATGATGCCATGTTCTGCGTTATACGCTTCTTGAATCTTGCGACGACGCTCTGTTTCATTGATTGCGTAACGCATGGAATCTGTCATGACATCTGCGTACATGTAGACTTCACCATTCGCATTACGGGCAGCACGTCCAATTGTCTGAATTAAAGAACGATGACTACGTAAGAAACCTTCTTTGTCCGCATCTAAGATACATACCAAGGATACTTCAGGAATATCCAAACCTTCACGCAACAAGTTAATACCAACAATCGCATCAACCTTTCCTAAACGTAAATCACGAATGACTTCCGTACGCTCTAACGTCTTTGTCTCATGGTGTAAATGTGCAATCTTATACCCACGTTCTTTGAGATACGCAGTAAGATCTTCTGCCATACGCACAGTTAATGTTGTAATTAACACCCGTTCATTACGTTTAAGTCTTGCATCAAGCGCTTCACAGATATCATCAATCTGTCCCTTGGTTGGCTTGACTGTAATCTTTGGATCCAGTAATCCGGTCGGACGAATAATCTGTTCCGTTACATGATGATCCACAGCTTCTAATTCAAAGTCACCAGGTGTTGCGGAACAATATACAACCTGATTCATCATCGATTGAAATTCATCAAATTTCATTGGACGATTTTCTAGTGCAGATGGTAAACGGAAACCATACTCCACTAAGACTTCCTTACGTTGACGATCACCGTTATACATACCTCTTACCTGTGGTAAGGATACATGTGATTCATCTACAAACAACAAGAAATCCTTAGGGAAGTAATCAAAGAGATTCCATGGACGCTGCCCTACTTTTCTACCATCGATATGCATAGAATAGTTTTCAATTCCAGAACAGTATCCATTTTCTCTTAATGCCTCAAGATCAAAGCGTGTACGCTGTTCTAAGCGTTCTGCTTCAAGTGGTTTGCCTTTCTTACGGAAATACTCTAAACGATTTTCAAGTTCTGCTTCAATCGCATCACACGCTCTTAACATCGTCTCCTTAGAGCGCGCATAACCACTCGCTGGGAAGACGTTATAAAACTGGTATGCATTCATGGTCTTTCCTGTTAAAGGGTCAATCTCTGTAATACGTTCTATCTCATCTCCAAACATCTCAATACGAATATTAAATTCATTTGTATAAGATGGTGTTAAATCAATAATGTCTCCACGTACACGTATCGTACCTCTTGTTTGATCAACGTCGTTACGTGAGTACTGTAGTTCAATCAAACGGCGCATCAAATCATTACGGTCAATGTTTTCTCCTACACGTATCGTATAGAACATGTTCTTATACTCAATAGGATCGCTAGCCGCATAGATACATGCAACAGATGCGACAACGATTGTATCTCTTCTTTCCAGAAGAGAGTTCAAAGTAGACTCACGGAACATATCTAGTTCTTCATTGATTGCAGCTGTCTTTTCAATATACATATCACTCTTAGGCATATATGCCTCAGGTTGATAATAATCGAAGTTTGATACAAAGAACTCTACACGATTGTGTGGGAACAGTTCTTTAAACTCAGAATATAACTGACCAGCTAATGTCTTATTGTGCGAAAACACCAACGTTGGTCGATTCATCTGTGCAATGATATTCGCCATGGTAAATGTCTTACCAGTACCAGTAGCACCCTCTAGAACCTGTTCCTTCTTACCTGCATGCAAGCCTTCCACAAGCTCCGCTATCGCCTTCGGTTGATCTCCCGTAGGCTTAAATGGTGATACAAGTTCAAACTTACGATCATCCATTTAAAACTTCCTGTGCTTTCTGTAGTTGAACATCATGTGTCTTTGTTGTATTCCAATCTAGTACCACTGCACTATAGAGCGTACTAAATGTTTCTTTATCTAATACACCATCTGCTGTAATACCTTTATCTGTCTCAAACTGACGTAATGCCGCTTCTGTTTGAGAAGAGAAATAACCATCGGTACGACCAACGTTATACCCCAGATAATCCAAACATAGTTGGGCGAATTTCACTGGTTCACCAACACTATCATAAGCGTAGCGATCCGTATCATTCATCTTTGGTAAAGAAGTATACATCACTTCATGTAACTTTACTTCTACATCTGGTGTAATACCAACACCATTAACCCAAACATCGTTCGGGGAAGTCCATTTTGAAGTTGTATATTTAAGTGCAGAGCCATCTTTAAATACACGTGATACTTGTACTGTACCCTTACCATAGGTCGTTACACCAATTACTGTTACATCCTGATGTTGTTCCTTGAGTGCCATTGTGAGTACTTCCGATGCGCTCGCTGTATTCTTATTTACTAAGATGGCAATCTTCTTGATGTTGTCATACATACCATCTGTTGTACGGATTTCTTCCGTCGTACCATCCGCATACACTTGCTTCATCGCAAGCGTATCCTTTGGCAAGAAATATGACGCAATGCCTTGTAATGCGGTTAGATATCCACCACCGTTATCACGTAAGTCAATCACGATATTTGATACATTCGCATTCTTGAAATCATCTAGGTATGCCTTTACTTCATTAGTTGTATTTTCACCAAACTGATAAATCTGTAAGTAACCTGTATTATCACTTAGAATCTCTCCAAACGCAGTTGCACTGACAGCTGCACGAGTAATTGTTATCTCAAGAGGTTGTTCCTGACGGATGAATTCAATCGTTACATCCGTACCACTATCACCCTGTACTAGATTCTTGATTTCTTCTGTTGTCTTACCAGTGAGTGATTCACCATTGACCTTATTCATGATATCTCCAGCTTTTACACCTGCTTTATCCGCTGGTGAATTACGGAAGACACGCTCGATAATGTTGATTCCATTGGCCTGTAAGAACTGTACACCAATCCCTACATAATTACGGTTGATAGAATCTGTAAACTGCTTCATCTCATCAGCCGTCATATATTCTGTATGTTTATCAACATCATTGGTTGTAATACCCTTTAGAGCTTGGTCTGTTAATTTCGTATCAATATTTTCTACTTGATCCGCAAAAACCAATCATTCTCCATCACCTGTAAAACACCATTGATTTTCTCATCAGAATTCAAAGGAAGATTATTCACCACATTCTTACGCGCAGGTGCGAGTGAAGATAATGGCAGTACTGAGCCAAGCAACCAACCACCTACTAAGGCAACTACGACAAACGCTACCATAAGGATACGTAGACGTTTTACTTTCTTCTGTTCTTGTTTTAAAGCCACTTCTTCTGGCCATAAATGACGACGGAAAGGAATACTATATACTTTTTTTCATCGTTCTGTAATTCTTCTTTGTTTTCGTCCATTTTACTGCCTCTATCTTTCTAAAAAGAGTCTCTATTTTAGAAGAGACTCTTAAATGCCATTTTAATAACCAAATACTTCTTCAGGTTGGATACGGCATGGAGCACCGACGCCATCACTACAACGTCTTCCATACAAGCCATATCTTCCACCAGTCCAACCTGTACCAAAGCTGACATCACCATTCCAGTTAGCAGCATAGTACGCAAATCCAGATGCATCTCCTAAGTAGAAGATTTCCACGTGACAGTGTGGTCCAGTCGTATTACCAGAGGAGCCTACCTGTCCAATCACATCACCTGCATTTACAATCGTACCAGTCGCAGCTGGTGTATTTAATGTCATGTGGAAGTAATCCACACCGTACAAACTACCGTTGACTGTTACAAGCTGTATAACCTGATTCCCTGCGTAAGAAACACCACCAAATTGATATCCACAACTATCACCTAGATACCCAACTGTCGGACAGCCATTGACGCCTCTTAGTACGACACCATTGGCTACTGCACGAATTGTCGTACCATAACCAGCCGCAAAGTCATATCCCAAGTGAACACCACCATCTGGGTAAGACCAAGTACCAGCACTACGCCAACCACCATCTACTGGGTAAGTCCAACCATTTGTACTAGGAATCGCTTCAATTTGAGCAGTGATACCTGCCATTAACGCATTGTTTTGTGCAATATCAGAGTTCTTTGTCTCGATAGAACCATGAAGTGCAGCCGCAGTCTTTTGCGCTGCCTCTTGGGCAATTTGCACATAAGTTTGTAAAGTAATGAGTTCCTTTTGTTGGTCTTGTTTTTCCTTCTTTTGAATCTCTAGTTCATTTTTCGCAACAACAAGCTCTTCTTTTTGTTTGTTTAACGTTGCGATAATCTGAACAAGCTCACTCAAAGTCTTCTTATCGTATTGAGAAATTGTACTTAAACCATTCGCAATACGAATAAAATCTGTGAAGTTATTCGCACCCATCAAAATATCAATATATTGATTTGTACGCATGGTAGGTTGATTCAATACCATACGTGTCTTTACTTTATCTTGTAGTTTATCTGCAGTCTTTTGATTTTGGTCAATCTCTGCCTGCTTGTGGTCAATTTCTTTCTGCTTTGCGTCAATTTCTGCTTCTTTCTGCGTGATTTCAGTTTGCTTTGTATCAATCTGAGTCTGATATTCCGAAATCTTCGCTGCATATTTTGAGATATTGGCTTCCATATCAGCCTTTTGAGCCTTCCAAGCCGCAATCTGTTGACTCATCTCTGCATTCTGAGACTCTAAGTAAGCCTTATACGCCTCACATGCACTAGCGTCATCCTTGCCGTAGTTTGTACAACGATTTAACCAATATTCCGAGTTGGAATAATCTTCATCCGCAATAACAGTACTCGATTGATTTCCAACCATAATCACAGCCATCAATAGGCATAAACATATCTTCGTTAATTTTTTCATCGCTTATCCCTCAAATACTTCGTTACGGAGAGCCAGCTTCCGAAAAGACCAACAAGAATACCAACTAATAATAAGATACCTGAAACATAGTACAAGAATGGGAATGCCTTCTCTAAACGGAACATATTAGAGATCAACACACCAGAAGTCTTGTCAAAGATCACAATGTAACCCCAAATCGTTAGACCAATTGGAATAATTGCGCCGAGAATTCCTGTAATAATGCCCTCCCAAAGGAAAAGGAGCACGGATAAATCCATTTGTCGCACCTACATGTTTCATGATTGTAATTTCATCCTTACGTGCATAAATGGTAAGTTTGATTGTATTTTGAATTAGGAAGATTGCAAGTAGGGTTAAGGCAGCTACTAAGATTCCACCAAAACGACGAATGGATGACATCGCATCAACCATGTTCAAAGTACTTTGACCACCATAGTTGACACTATCAACTCCACTAATCTGGCCAATCTTCTTAGCAATATCTTCAAGATTTGCGCCATTCTTTGTTTCTACGTAGTAGGCATCATGCATAGGGTTATCTGCCTTAAATGGTTCAAACACCGCTCTTGTACGCTCATCTTCAAAACTGTTAATGTAATATTTTAACTCATCATCTTTCGACGAATATGTTACCTTTTCTACCCCGTCAATTGCAGAGATTGCCTTCTCAATCTGTTTTAGACTTGATGAAGACTCCGCATCATACGAAACCATTACAGAAATTTCAACGGAAGACTCTACGGAACGAGTAAACTGTTCTAAGTGATAACTCAATACCAAGAACAAACTAATAATCATTAATGTTACTGTAACCGCAATTGCACTCGAAAGAGACATTGCCCAGTGTCTACCAACACCACGGATACCTTCACGAATTGGTCTAATCATGACGAACATAACCTCCTTCGGAACGGTCAGCCACAATGTGTCCTTGTTCCAAAACAATCGTACGCTTACGATACTTGTTTACAAGCGTAATATCATGGGTAACCATGACAACTGTTGTACCATAGCGCTGGTTAATTTCCTGTAGTAAGTCCATAATTTCATCTGATTTTGCTGGATCCAAGTTACCAGTAGGCTCATCCGCAATTAAGACCTTAGGACGGTTGGCAATCGCACGTGCAATCGCTACACGCTGCTGTTGTCCACCAGATAATTCCTTTGGAAAAGAATTGCCCTTTTCACTTAAGCCCACGACTTTCATCACTTCGGTTGTGCGCTTGCGAATCTGTGCCTTTTTCATACCAATTACTTCTAAGGCATACGCAATATTTTCAAATACGGTTAAATGTGGCAACAATTTATAATCCTGGAATACAACACCGATATTACGGCGATAGATAGGAGTCTGACGTTTAGATAATTCACCAACATCAATACCAACAACTTTTACGTTGCCTTTTGTACACATTTCCTCCGCATCCATCAACTTAATTAAAGTAGATTTACCAGAGCCAGTTGGACCAATAACGTAAACAAATTCGCCCTGATCAACTGATAAATTTATATCATACAGTGCATTCGTACCATTTTTATATCGTTTGTAAACATGGTTGCATTGAATCATAAGGGTACCTCCTTACTCGTGAAATCCTGCCCAATAATTTTATCACATTCTGTTAAATATTGGATGAAGCGTAGGTGAAACCTTCACCATGCATATCAGACGCATCATTTGTAATCACAAATGCTTTTGGATCAATTCGATTAATTAATGAAATTAAACTTGCATATTGACGTGTCGATACAACAACCAATACAACATTCTTAGCTTCACTGTTGAATCCACCACGACCATCTAAAATCGTAACACCACGATTGAGTTCTTGATAAATTCCATCACGTAACTCTTCCCAATGATTGGAAATAATATGTACAGACTTGGCATTGGCACCTTGTCCAGCACTCAATACCTTTCCAATCGCAAAGCCAGACGCAAAAACGGACACTAGACCAAGTAGTGCAGAGTTAATGCCATACGCCGCAATACCTAATCCAACCGTTAAAGTATCAATAATAATAACCAAAACCGAAATTTGTACACCTGTAAACTTATGTAAAATCAAGGCCGGTATATCCATACCACCTGTACTCGACCCAGCTCTCATCACAATACCAATACCAGTACCACCAAGGAGTCCTGCATATAAAGCAGCCAAAATCGGATCAACAGTGATTGGATTTGGAACCTTAATCAACAAGTTGTTAAATACTGGATAGGCAAGTGAAGACAACATCGTTGTTAAGGCAAATTCCTTACCAAGGATAACTGCCCCTAAAATTAGGAAGCCAATCACTGCCGAGTTAGCAAACAAGGTCTTATCTATATGGAAGAATGGTTCAAAGGCAACCGCAAGACCAGCGACGCCACCGGAAAGAATCTTGTACGGTAAAAATAAAAAAATTCTACTGACATAGATAATAAAAAAACGTTCCAGCTAAAACCATCAAAAATTGATTACACTTTTTCTTATTCATGGAAGGTATTATATCATAGGTACTACGATATGGAGAATGACTAATGAAAGATAACCGTATAAAAAACATCATCCTTTGGACTATCGTCATTGCATATACACTTTGGATATTTCATAACTCAGCACAAACCGGAAAAGTCTCCGCAAATCTGAGTCAAACTTTAAGCTATCGTATCTATGATTCTTTACAATTCCTACATTTCATGCCATTCCAATTATTCCATACACTCATTCGTAAATTCGCCCACTTTAGCGAATATGCTCTACTTGGCATCTTGGTATCTACAATCAGTTCACATACCATTCAAGAGTGCAAGCAAAAGATGATCATTATCCTATGGATGGTGTTAACACCGATAATCGATGAATGCATTCAATACTTTACACCTGGAAGATCTGCCGAATTACGTGACTGTTTCATCGACATGTGTGGATATAGCTTCGGATTTCTAATCACATATCTCATAAAAAAGTGGAAAACCAAATGAAGTGAACCCAATTTCTTGGACACTGTAATTTACAGACATGATAAGGCTTGATTCCTTGCCTGGCAAGGAGTCAGGCCTTTTAATTTTGTCTGTATTCTTTCTTCGTTGTAATAGTGTATGTATTCATTCATGGCACTTTCTAGCTCATCTAAGGTTTTGAATTCATATTCATGTCCATAGAACATCTCATTCTTCATCTTTCCAAAGAAGTTCTCCACCACACAGTTATCTAAGCAGTTTCCCTTGCGTGACATCGATTGAATGATTCCATGTTCAAGTAGAGTCTTATGGTATTGATTCATTTGATACTGCCATCCTTGATCAGAATGAAATATCAGTCCTTCTATATGTGGATGTTTTCTGAAATGCGATAGTAAGCATATTAGAAATCTGTTCATAGTTTGGGGTCTTAGATATGTTCCAAGATACAATCTCTCTATTATGCATGTCGAGAATAGGTGATAGATACAGCTTACCTGCAGTGATATGGAACTCTGATACATCTGTTGTCCATTTCTCATTTACTGTGTTTGTTGAGAAGTTACGTTTTGTAATATGTATTATGATTCTCTTCATCAATAACGACATCTAGTAAGTGATTCTTTACTGTACCATTCATATTGCCTTTGTATGATTTGTATTTAGCTTTAGGTGTATTTCCAAACAGACTCATCTTATGCATGAGTCTTTGTACTGTCTTATGATTGATTGTTGGATACAGCTTTCTGATTTCAAGATAAATGCGTCGATATCCATATCTTCCCTTATGGGTATAGTAAATAATGATGATATCATTCATTACGTCATCATATTTGAAATCATTGTCTTGTTTGTCTTTCCAATAATAGTAGTCAGAGCGGCTGATATGATAAGGCAAGTGTGTGCTGCCATTGATTGTTTGAATGATAAATCTAACAGGCACTTGTAGTTCTTGCCTTAGCTCCGATATCGCTCTAACTATTTCTTCTTTTCTCGTGCTTCTCTTTCCGTAACTAAGGCATCTAATTTTTTTATGAATTCGTTCTCTATTAATAGCCTCAAGTTCTGCTCGCGTAGGAACTTGTTTTCTTTCTCTAACTCCTCGATTGTTTTCTTCTTTGGCATGTCGTCCTCGCTTCCTTACAACGACATTATATCCATTTTCTTTGTATTCTTTAATCCATCTAAGCAGAAGACTGTCGGTAGATAATCCTAAATCTATTGATACGCTCGTTATTGACTCATGAAGTATGAATACTCTATAGATGGCTGCTTCTTTAAATTCAGCAGAGTAATCATGATGAATATGGCGTAGAATATCAATTCCATGTCTATCAACTAGCCTCACAATATATACAATTTTAGATTGTGTTATATTCCATTTAAAATGGAGTTGTGAAAGTGTAAATCCACGTTTACGTTCCTTATAGATCTGGACTTTGTCTTCAAATGTAAATTTCATAATAAAAGCGAACCTCCTAAGTTGTTGTCCAACTTTTGGGGTTCACTTCAAAATAAGTTCTCCGCTTCTCTTTATTGTGTTAAACCTGCAACTTTACCTTCTGTGATTTTGATAATATCATCAGGTGCAATTTCAATCTGTGTGCCAACTTTACCACCTGAGACAAGAATTGTATCAAACAATACGATTGTTTCATCATAAACTGTCACAAATAATTTCTTCATCCCTATAGGTGAACATCCACCATGGACATAACCAGTTGTCTTTAACAGTTCCTTCTGCGGTAACATCGATACATTCTTTACACCAACTGCACGTGCACAAGCCTTTAAATCTAGTTTCTCTTTTACTGGAATTACAAATACATAATGATTTCCATCATCACCTTTTGTAACTAGTGTCTTAAAGACTTGTTCTGGATCTTCTCCGCACTTTTGTGCAAACTCGATACGCCATCTATCAAATCATCACTTACATCATAGGGTATGTTCCTGATACGTAATTCCTTCTGTATCCAAAATACGCATCACATTTGTCTTCACTTCTTTTTTTGCCATATTTTTTACCTCGCCACTATTTTACACCAATTTATAAATCACTGCAGATACGTTCCATCCATATCAAATTTACGTTACAATAAACTGCGAGGTGCAAACATGATCAATCGTTTTTCTAGAACACAACGCGTCATCGGAAGAGACGCATTACATAAGATCCAACAAGCACACGTCATCGTATTCGGTGTTGGTGGAGTTGGTGGATACGCTATCGAAGCTTTAGCACGCAGTGGGATTGGTAAAATCGATATTGTCGACCACGATACGGTTTCACTCACCAATATCAACCGACAACTCATCGCAACCGACGCAACCATCGACCAATACAAAGTAGACGTAATGAAAGAGCGCATCCACACAATCAGTCCAGACACGGTTGTGAACTCTCTTCCTATCTTCTATTTACCAGAAACTAAAGGCCAATTTGATTTTAGCCAATACGACTATATTATCGATGCTATTGACAACGTTACCGCTAAGATTGATTTAATCGTAACCGCTAAGAGTTTAGGAATCCCTATCATCTCTGCGATGGGTTGTGGCAATCGCTTCGATCCAACAAAAGTTCGCGTGATGGATATCTACGACACAAAAAATGATCCACTCGCAAAAGTCATACGCCATGAATTACGTGCGCGTAACATTAAAGACTTACAGGTTTGTTGTTCAACAGAAGCACCTATCAAACCAATTGAATATTCCGATGAAGAACAAGAAAAAGCAGTGAAATGGAGTATTCCAGGTTCCACTGCCTTCGTGCCACCGGTTGCGGGTATTACATTAGCTGCCGAAGTTGTTCGACAAATTACAAATTTTGACCCAAATAATCGCAAGTAACCATCGTTACTTGTTTTTTAATGCAAGATTGTGCCAAGAATGCGGTTAACAGTCTTACCGTCTGTTTGACCCTTATACTTATCAAGAATCTCTCTCATCACAGGGCCTTGATTACGCTTGAGAGGTTCTAACCCCTTCTCTTGTAAGATTCCCTCGATAATTTGATGAATCTCTTCTTCTGTTAACTGCTTTGGTAAATAGGAAGAAAGTAATACCAACTTCTTTTGTGCTTCTTCCTTTAAATCTTCACGGCTTTCAGGAATACTCTCAATTGTTTCATTTGTTTGTTTAATTTCACGCTGAATATACGCTAGTTCATCATTCTTCTCTAACGTATGACCAGCTTCCTTCTCCGCAAGTGTAATTGCGGCAATCACAAGGCTCAACACACCCTTTGTTAGAGAGTCATGTTCCTTCATTGCCTTCATATTATCTTTTCGTAATTGTAATAATAGTTCACCCATTTTAAATACCTCCTGTTTCTATTATAGACTTTCTAGCGAAAAAGTATGCGTCTTCTTCATCTGTATACTCTAAAATATGCTAAAATCATCACGAAGCAGGTGATTATTATGCAAAAAAACTTTATCTTTATCTCTCCTAATTTTCCTAAGACATATTATCAATTCCCACTCGCTTGGAAACAGTTAGGTGGTCGTTCCCTCGCAGTCAGTGACGCAAATTACAACTCATTAAGCGACGTACAGAAGTCAGCTTTTGATGATTACTATCAAGTAAGTTCACTCGAGAATTATGATGAGGTATATCGTGCAGTCGCATGGTTTGCCCATCGTTATGGCAAAATTGATTGGCTAGAGTCCAATAATGAATATTGGTTATTTCAAGACGCAAAACTACGTCAGGATTTTAATATTACCACTGGTGATAAAGCAGATGATGTTGTGCATTATAAGCTAAAGTCTGAAATGAAAGCATACTATCACAAGGCAAATGTGCCAACCGCACGCTATCATATCGTTTCTACTTTCGATGCAGGTAAAGAGTTCATCTCTAAAGTAGGCTATCCTGTTGTTGTAAAGCCTAACAATGGTGTAGGTTCTAGCGCAACTTGGAAGATTTGCAATGATAGCGAACTTGAAGACTTCTATAAAATTCAACTACCACATGAATATATCATGGAAGAATATGTTCCAGGATATATCTTGTCATTTGATGGCATTGTAGATGAAAACAACAAAATCGTTTACCGTACATGTCACGTATTCCCAAATCCAGTTATGGAAATTGTAAATGGAAAGACAGACTGTATCTTCTGGAATGAAATTGAAATACCAAAAGACCTTAACCAGATGGGTGAACGACTCATCCATGCCTTCAACCTTCGTTCACGTTTCTTCCATACGGAGTATTTCCGTATGACAGAAGATAAAGAAGGACTTGGTAAGAAAGGTGATTTAATCGGTCTCGAAGTGAACATGCGTCCACCAGGTGGATACATGACAGATATGATCAACTACTCGCAAGATATCAACATCTACATGATCTATGCAAAGATGTGCATGCATGTACAGAATATGGTATCGCCACATCCTATCTATCACTGTGTACACGTTGGCCTACGTGATGGTAGTCATTACGCACACTCTGGTCTTGAAGTCTTCCAGCGATTCGGCGCAAGCATCGTCATGCACGAAAGAATGCCACAGGTACTAGATGCAGCGATGGGTAATGAATTCTACGTTGCCCGCTTTAAAACGATGAAGGAACTCCATGAGTTTGTTGATTTTGTGACGGAAAAGGAAGTGAAGCCACATGCAGATAAACTACCACAAAAGTTATAGTTATCATCTAAATCGAGATATGGAGTTCAAGGTTTTTGGTCATGCTGGCATTGTGCTACTTGCCTTTCCATCTCAAGATGGAAGATTCTACGACTATGAAAACCGCAACCTAATCCAATCCATTTCCTATCAAATTGATCAAGGGAAAGTCATGGTACTATGTTGTGACTCTATCGATGGAGAATCCTGGTCTGCAGAATGGAAAAATATCAATGATCGCATCCGTGCTCATGAAGCGTATTTTAATTATATTTACCAAGAACTATTACCACTATTCCGTGACTTATATCCAAGCCAAAGTGAAAGTAAAGTTTATACAACTGGATGCTCACTAGGTGCTTATCACGCATTAAATATCTTGTTCCGTATGCCAGACTTATTTGCGGGATGTATCTGCTTATCTGGTGTATATAGCACTTACCCATTCTTCGGTTCCTACAGCAATGAAATCATCTACCAAAACTCCCCAAATGACTTTATCAACGGTATGCACTATGATCATCCATATATTGAAAAATACCGCCAGAAACAAATTTATATCTGTTGTGGACAGGGTGCTTGGGAACACCCAATGTTAGAGGATACTCGTCGCTTAGAAGAACTACTCAAATATAAGAATATCCCTGCCCACGTCGAGTACTGGGGATTAGACGTTAGCCACGATTGGCCATGGTGGGAAAAGCAATTTCCATACTATGTGAACCAGTTAATTAACACACAATCAAACAATTAATCATTTTATGCTTTTCATCGTCTTACTATTCTGCTATTATTATCTAGCACGCGGATATGGCGGAACTGGCAGACGCGCTAGATTTAGGATCTAGTTCCTTCGGAGTGCAGGTTCGATTCCTGTTATCCGCACTAAACAAATTAAACTCTAACCAGTATGTGATACACAAAAACGTATGTATTAGAAGAGTTTACATAAAGAAAACCCACTTTATATAGTGGGCTTTTTATTTGTCTGTTCTAGCGCAAATCAACTTTTGCAAGATGTTCATTGTCATGTTCTCTATCTTTGATTTGCCTGTACGGTAATTATCAATAATTGCTGTTGATACGCCTGTTTCCTTTGCAATTTGGTAAGTTGTCTTGTCGCTATTAAGTATGCGCTTGACTTCTTCTTCCATAACTTCAGCAATGATGTGCTTGTCGCTCTTTAGCATTTCCTTTAATTTCTTAATGCTTGTATATTCTTGACATAGCTGGATAAGGCAACCAAACTGTCCAGCTTGATATACTCTGATAAAAGGCGCTGTGAAGTATGTACAATAGCCCTCATCATCATAAATCTTCAGCCAGTTTTTAAATTCAGCCGTTAGCGTGTAATGTTCAGGAACGTCTGTATCGCCGTCAATCAACCACGCGCTATACTCGCCGTCTTCCCCGAAATTCAACTCTTTCATGTCTAAGTGGGAAGTAGTGACTGGTCTATCTTCCGTTGTCATTCCAACCATAATCAATGTTGCAATGTCGCTTCCACCTAATGCAACGCAAATGTCTTTATAAGAAAATCTATTCTCTATTGTTGCTTCTTTCAATGTGTACTTTTCCATGTTATCCTCCTATAAATCTGTAATTCGTACTTGTAAGTGTCTGAATAACCGCTTGTAAGTAGTGCTGTTTCTTCTAATGTGTCAGTTCCTTTGTAATGTTCTAACCATTCTTCACCACGCTTGATTGTATCTTCAATTCTGATGCTATCGTTAGCATGATTTACCAAGATAACTTCTAATGTATCTGTGATTTCTTCTAGTTCTTCAAAGAAGTTGTTTACATCTGCTTCGGTTAGATCATCTGAATAAATGCCGCCGTCGATGGTGTAAGTATATACACCGTCGTTTTCTTCTTCATAAATTGTAAAGTCTGAATTAGAGTAATTTTTGAATGCCTTGTCTGTAAGTTTTAGCGATGTTCTTTCTTTTCCGTAAGTTTTCATGTTTTTTACCTCAAACCCCTTTGGGTTCTTTCCTTGACTATAATATACAAGTTATTTTATATAATGTCAATATAAATATATAAATTATTTTATATAAATGTGCATAAAAAAGAACCCACCATTTAAGGTGGGCTTTGTTTTACTTCAAATCTTCTTCCTGTGCTTTTTTGTACTGTTTGTTTGATACATGAAGAATAGCACCTAAGAAAGCATTAATCGCCATGATCGTGCCGCTTACTTGTTGTGGATAAGGCAACCCCCACAAACCAGCAAGCGCTAAGTATAACACTGACGAAGCTGGTAATACTGTTAGCGCGATTTCCTTTAATACGTCATAAGTCTTGTTGTTTTTTTAATAAGCATTTTTATTTCCTCCTAAATTTTATGTCTTAAATAACTAACGATTTCGTCACTTGCAGATCTGATCGCCTCCGCATCACCGTTAGCAAGTGCGGCTACCTGAGCCAGCAATAGTCGGCTCATCTCTTTTAGATCTAGCAATTGCTCTTTCATATCGTCACGATCTGCTTCTAATTTACTAATGCGCTTATCATGATCATCTAGCCGTTCATTCTGCCTGTCTTCAGGTTGCTTGAATTTTAGTGACCACTTTTCGAGTATCGCCACAGCACCGCCCAACGTAACGATAGAACCACCGATCCAAAAGACGAATGTTATTAACATTTCAACATCTATTCTTGGCATCTCGCCACTGCCTATCTAATTCTGATTGTAGTTCCAGCGTAAATAACGTTAGGATTTGAAATACCGTTCAGATATGCGAGATATTGATAAGATGTTCCGTATCTTTCTGCAATACCGCTCAATGTATCGCCGTCTTGGATTGTGTAATAAACTCATCGCTTGTGTTAGCAACCGGCTCGCCGTTAATAACGATTTCTTGTCCAACATAGATAACATTAGGGTCTGCGATACCGTTAATTTCTGCTAAGTATTGATAAGTCGTCCCAAACTTAGCCGCAATGCCTGAAAGTGTATCTCCATACTGTGCCACATACACATTTGCACTTGTCGCAACCGGTGACTGTGTAGGCGCTTGAACATATTCCGTTGGTCTATCTGCGGATGCACCAGTGCGATAGATTGATGGGTCAACAAAGATTACATTTTCGTCTAATGTTCCATAGTTAGAAGTGTACTGTTGGATTGTTCCGTATGCTGAAGTGTCTACCGTATGGCTTCCATCGTTGTTTCCCCAAGCCGCTACCCACTTATCGTACGGATCACATTCAGGCGCTAAATAACCAAGCCAAGAAAGCGATGTATAAACGCCTGTGTAATATCCAGCAGAAGCAATTACATCACAGAATGCACGTGACATAGAGGCGATATTGTCATGCGTGATAGCAACGCCATTATTAACTTTGTAATGGTCTGCGTCTTCCATGTCTAGCCATACACCCAAGCCAATATCCACGCCATCAATGATGGATAAGAAGCGCTGTGCTTCTTCGATTGCCTGTGCTGTGTTAGCGCATAGGAATAGAAGTAAACACCGATTGTAATGCCTAAACGTTGGCACTCTGAAACATGTCGTCTGAATGAATAGTCTTCACGGCTTGCGACACCTGCACGTAAAATTGCATATTTGCCGGCATAAGGTGTGAAGTCAAAAATTTGGTTGATGTTCGGAAACATCAGGGTACGTTATAAATTCTCATTTTTCTTTGTCCTCTTTCTTTCTATCTAAAAAAGGCGGCCGCATTGGTCGCCTTAATAGCAAATATTTACTTTTTGTAATCCCAGGCAGAGCCAAATCCTGGCTCATTGCCCTTATTGTTGTCAATCTTGGATATAAACACAATTCCACGTGCGATTGCTAAATCACCCTTGTTATAAGTAACTTTTTCATCCCACGGTTTTGCTTCTCGTTCCTTCGTTAAATCATCATATAGCAAAGGTGTCTTATCAGGAGTCTGGCCATCTTTTGATGTATGGTCGGAAATAACCGAATACGGAACTCCATTGAATGTGATACGCTGGTTCTTCTTATAGTTTGTATTTGGAATCCAATCATCCAGGAAAGAAATGTACTTTTTTGACAGTTTCAATCCCTGCGGATTGGAGTACTTCATTCACTAAAGGACGTACCTCTTTATAATGATTTGCTTCTATGTCTTTTTCAGGAACATCGGTCAAAAGGAATGACAATGTGTATCCTGTGCCAGACTTAGAAAAAGTAAGTGGCTCCGTGTACATTTTTGCAGTAGGTCCATCGTCGAATGAAACATCATGGATTACACCCACCTCGAACGAGTCAATTAGAATTTTTTTAAGTTATCAAAAACTGCACGTTGAAAAGTAACAATGCTTTTTATTGTTACTAGGAACTTCTGTAAATTTTTCCCGTCAATAATCATATTAAAGTCTCCTATCTATTATTTTTATAAAATAGCACAGATATATCTGCTATTATCGGAACTCCTGCTTTGTCTGTAAGGTTGTAAACAGTGCAGTGAATGCTAAACTGTTCGGGCGAATTAGACACAAAGTTGTTTACAACTATACCAGCTCTAGTACCCGTACATGCTGACAAAACACCTAGCGGTTGATAGCCTGTAGGAGTAGAACCTTTAATTATTAAGTATTCTTTGTCATTTACAGCTGCATTGAACGTACTTCTCTTAGACTCTCCGCTAAATCTTCTGACAATCAACGTATCGTTTCCGCCGATAATCAATCCTTTTTTAGCATTAATCTTTTGTTCGAAATCGAACGAGCCTTTTGCTTTAACATTTTGACCGTCGATTTCGAAGGCATCCGTCACCTTAGAAACTACATTCTTCGTCGCCTCAACATTCCTTTGAAGTCCTTCTATTTTTGGCGCAATTTCAGAAATTTTTTTCTGTAGTTCTTGTATTGCAGCTCCAGAAGAAGCATCCTCTTTTAAAGCATTAATTTGGTTTTGCAAATTGCCCGCTACATCAGAGCCTAGTTGCCCTTTAATTTCTTCAAACCATGCATCGAATAAAGTCCGTTGCTGGGTGTACAAATTATTAACATCAATCTTGTTAATTGCACTTACAAATCCACACATCGCAGTTTCTAATCGAACATCTGTTATCTCAGCATTTGTTAGTGTAGAAACATTAGGTCTAACACTTACGTATGCAAGAACTAAATCGTAAATAACGCCCTCACGTACAGGTGCAGGCCTTTGTGGATTGCTCTGCGCTATGCCTTTGATTACCTCTACTCTAATGCTTCGCTGTGCCTTATTGTCGTCCAATCGAAGCACGATTGCATCAATACGAGGTAACGATTCGCTCTTATCAAGCGTGACCCGTGTTTCTTCGTTATTGTAGGCTGTCACTCCATTTATGTGACAAGCGCCTGGTTGAACGTTTAAAGCCATTCCACCACCAACGTACGAAACAACTTTAAAACAGTTAGTGTTGCTCAACCCAAAGACTCCATTTGTGTAGTAATTTGACAGAAGATTTCGTAAAACATCACTTCCCACAGCTCTGTCAAATTGTGGAAATCCACTCATCAAAAGTAACTTCCGATGTGAATGGAAATGATTGCATTGCCATTTTATTCCTCACTTTCTGTACGCGATTGGAACTTTGTCACCAAACGACAGCCCAATCTCATGTACTGAATTTTTGAAAACTTCTTTTACCTCTATCAATCGTGCTTGAAAAGCCATTTGGAAATCATCAATCAATATGTCGCATTTGTCCCCCAAGTCGTAGTCCTCAAGATAAATGAGTCCACTTCTTCGCGCTGTTTCAAATGATACATTAAGTATGCTTGCATACTTTTTCAATAATTCTTCTTTCCCCATTTGCATTAATTTATCTTTGTACGATTCTAGTGTCTCTTTTTCGGACTCATACAGTTCTTCCGTCTTATCTATATACACGATTCTCTTATACTCAGATTGATTACTGCGGGCATCAACAGTTACATCTATCTGTTTGCCGTCTTCATAATTGCCATTTCCTATTACGATTGCAAAGTTTTTAAATGTTGTTGTATCCTTCGTTATCTTCTCGTCGTGAATGTTCCGAAGTTTTGAAGAAAACGAAGCAAAGCTATTTTGCGTTTGTGATTGTGTGCGATCTAAGCCTTGCCAAACTTTTAAATCTGATTTTCTGATTAACGTAGTCATACACGCATGCATAGCTCATCTGCTGTGTTTTAAGCAGTGAATACAAGACTGTTGCTAATCCATCTCCTGTCGTTTGCTTCGCGACACTCTCACCCAATAGCGGAGTGTTTACATCGGCAAACTCTAGTAGTGGAATATCGTCCTTATACTTTTCTACGATTGCTCTTGCAACAGTTTCGATATTACCTGATTGTCTAAATCTAGAAAAGTTATCTTGTCATTTTAATTTAAACTCGTAGAAATATCCAGACAACAGAATTAACTGACCGTCTGATTTGCGTGCATACTCAAATTTTTGAATCATGCCAAGTTCTGGGCGCTGGCTGTTAAAAACATAAGTCGCATCATTTGCGTATTGGTCTGCCGGAATTTGAACCATAAATTGCCCTGGTTCGTAGTAGCGTCTAATCCACTGTAAATTGATGTAGTCAAAGTACTTGATAAGATTGAAATCTTTATCTAAGAATGCTAATTCCATTGATACCTCCTACATACCTAAGTAGCGCTTATTAAAGTACACATAGACATCCATGTTTGGGTCACCTGCTTGTGCGCTAAATGAGACTCTGTTATCTCCGACCGCTAAGCTCATGTCTGTGAATGATGAAGTCTTATCAATGTGATGAATCCAGTTCTCGCCATTTTTTGTAACACGATATGATTCGCAATCAATAACTAAGACATCACCGCTTACAAAGTTCCCCATCACGCGCACATATGCGTCATCCTTTTTGATAACTGGGTCTACGCATCCGCCTCTGAATGTGATTCTGATAACAGGCTTAACTTCATCATCTCCATCAATACTGATTGTGACTGTTTTTGCAAAGTTAAACGATTCAGATGCAATCATGATTTTCTGTGTCTGAATGTACGGAAAAGCGAAGCGCGGTGTGATTGAGGCGATATTCTTACCGAAGTTATCAACTGATTTCAAGTGAGTGTCCTCACAATAGAACTTAACAGTCAACTTCATCGGCATATGGATATTCTGTGAAGGACAACTAAAACCTTCAATCACACCATCTATCCATCGCGTTTCATTCTGATAAGTTATGTAAAGCCTGTACCGCATCTTTGGCCGGAAAAACGAAATTGCATCACGGCGTAGGACCGCATTTAATTTCGTTAAAACTGTCTTGGCTGTAATTTGTATTGACCTGTCATCAATACGCATTCCAGTTAAAAGAGCGCCATCTTTGACAGCACTCTTTTCTGAATAAACGCTTATTTTTTTGGATAGTCGATACCTTCTAGCCCATCCGATAGAATGCGCCAAGCAGAGCCGGTTCCAAGTAGAAACTCTTTTCCGTCTTCGCGTACGCATTTTACATTAACGATTCCGCTCATATGCCACCTGCCAATCCAAACTGGAATGTATTTTCTGCTTTACGCATGATCGCATCTGGTGAGGTCTGCGTGTCGTAGAGTTGAACGTTGTGTTTCTATTCATTCCACCACTCATGTTAGCGCTCATTGTTCCCCATGACGCTGAAATATTAGAGCTGATATTGTCTAAGTTCATCAGGTCTCCGTTCCTTCCTCGAATCCAGCCACACATTTCACCGATGTACCTAAACACACGTGAAGGCGAATGGATTCCTAATGTGCCTTTGATGCCGTCAATAAATCCACCAACTAAGCCACCTACCATATTTGCCAGACCGGACCACGCAGCGCTAATTCCACCAGCCAATCCATCCACGATATTTTGACCGATTTCTAGCATTCTGCTTGGGATCGAGCTAACTCCATTGATGATTGCGTTAGCTAGGTCTCCGGCCGCCTTTGTACCTGTGCTTACTAAATTGCTGCCCCAAGTTATGACTGCGTTGATAACATTACTCAAGAACTCTGTAATCTTGCTTGGAAGGCTAGAGACAAAATTAACGACTCCGCTTACAAAATCAGAGCCTGCTTTCGCGGCGCTTGAAGCCATATTTGAAACCCATTGTCCTACCGCAGAGATAATATTTGCAAGTAGAGAAGCAATCTTACCAGGAAGTTCGGAGAAGAACTTGAGAACATTTGCCACAAAGTTTGAGCCTATCTCAAATCCTTTAGAAATCAACTGACCTCCAAACGATATAACCGTTCCGATGAACGTGCCTAATGCTAGGCCGATATTGTACGGCAGATCAGAAAAGAAATCTACAATAGCTTGTACGAAGCTCGTCCCTATCTCGACTGCTTTGCTCGCCATATCCGATACCCACTGCCCTACTGACGATATGATGTTTCCTAGGAAACTAGAAATTTGCTCATAAAGAGAGCCAAACCATTCAACGACCGATGTAAATGCGCTAGGAATCGTCTTTGTAAAGAAGTCTACAACTGCTTGCCATGCATTCATGACAGCGTTTCTAAAACCCTCGTTTGTATTCCACAAAATTGCAATTGCTGCGATAAGTCCTGCAATTGCCGCAACGACTAGAACTATTGGATTAGCTAGCAAAGATGAATTAAATAGCCACTGTGCTACCGTTGCTCCCTCATTGACAGCCTTATATGCTTGAAATGAAGCAATCAACCCTTTTATGGCTGTTTGAATTGATAGCGCTACATTGAATGCCGTTATTGCAACTGTCAATCCTCCAATCACAGGCAGCACCTTATCCATGTTCTCACCTAGAAATTTAATTGCATCTGCGACGCCATTAACGATTTCGTTATCACCTGCAATTTCAGAGATAAACTCCCCTATTGATTCAACGATTCCGCCTACAGTTCCAACAAAATCCTCTTTGAAAGGCGCCAACTGTGCCTCTATGCCTTTCCCAATCTGTTCTAGGACCGTCTTTCCTATCGCTTGCAAAGTAGGAGCTAGGTTATCCCACGCCACCATCAGACTATCTAGAAATGTCTGCATTGCTGCGTCTACATTTCCGTTTGGATCGCCCATTGCTGCTAGTAGATTTTCAAACGCAGCTTTAGCTGCATTCATTGAACCCTGGATTGTTGTCTGTGCTTCTGCTGCAGCTACTCCAGCTACACCCATGTTTTCTTGTACTAGGTGAATTGCATCGACAATATCTGCGTAGTTACTGATGTCAAATTTTCTACCCATTGCTTCAGGCAAATCTCCGGCTGTTTTTAGCAGTCTTTCCATTTCTTCCTTTGTACCGCCGAATCCGAGCTTTAAGTTATCTAGCATGGTGTAGTTGCCTTTAGCAAAACCTTGATAAGCATTCTGTAATGAATCGATTGATGTACCCATCTTCGCTGAGTTATCTGCCATATCGCTAATTGCTAGATTGGCTTTCTGCGCTGCGGCTTGGACATCACCTCCAAGTGATTGCTTTAAGGCTGCACCCATTGAGACAGCCTGCTCGGCGTAGGTGTTCATAGAAATGCCCATCTTCTGGGCTTGTGATGCATACTCTTTAGCGTTCGAACTAGATTCTTTATAAATCGTATCTAAACCACCAAACGACTGCTGGATGTTTCCGTAAGCATTTACGGCATTACTGCCTAAGCTGCGTAAACCATCTACGGCTTGAGTCATTAAGTTTCCCGCAAGTGTACCTAGTGCAGTAGATGCGGCGCTTCCGATTCTTGTCAGGCCTGTGGTCACGCCATCTGAGTCAAGTTTTGTATCAAAAAAATCAGTGTTCCATCACTCACTGCCGTCACCTCCAATCTCAAATTGTTTACTAAATTCTTCTAATTCTTGTTTTTTTCTTGTTTGGATAGTTCCTTTTGGATTTCCCATGCATCGCGTAGCTCTTCATAAACGTCTACGTTCTGTCGAGTGTCTTTCTTGTAATTTCGCCACTTCATGACATCGTCTAATTTCGTGCCATTTAAGCCCTTTAGAAGCGCCAGAAATTTCCACCAATGTAATTCTTCAACTTCTATCAAATCGATGCTGTACTGCTGCATAAACGCGGCGTAAATCAAATCTGAATCGATTTCATAGTCTAGGGTGATTACTTGGTCGTCTGTTTGCCTAGTATTTCTAGGCAAAGGGTTTTTAGGATTGGCAAACTCGAACAGGTCTTTTAGGTCTATTCGATACGGCATGTCATTCTTAAATAAAAAAGCAACGTCAAAGCCTTTCCCATTGAGGAGTGCTTTATTCGCCTCAATCATGAATTTCATCCAAATGCGGAAGTCCGTATAAATAGAAAAGTCCTTACCATGTATACGGATTGTATTAGGTAAGGACTTAGCGGTTAGATCAAGCATTATTTCTTAACTTTTGAGGCAGTATCCATCAGTTTGCTAATTGACTGTAACTTATCAAGCGGAATCTGACTCAATGCTTCACTGCTTTTTTTCTGCTTGATAATTCGCTAGTGGATTTTCGTACGCATCTCTAACTTTGAAGATTGCCAGCGTGATGTCGTTTAGGTCCATCTCGTCTAGTTCCTCTGTGCCAAAGATTTCCTCGATAGCCTCTTGGCCCACCAACTTAGCGATGAATTCAATCATCTTTTTGTACTTCTCTCTGTTTGGAAGATTTGTTGCATCAAGCTTGAAGATTGAATCCAAGTCCTCCCAGATTGCCATTGTTTTTTTAGGCAAATCGTAGCTTTTTCGATTAAAAATAACAGTGTATTGCATGCTTGCTTTCCTATCCTTTCAATTCTTTACGCGCCTGCTGTAAATGTAGGCTTGTTTGCTGTGATTGCTACTTTGCCAGGAACGATTGGACCGAAGTGTAGCGCGAATGTAATCTTCTGTTCCACTGTGTTTAGTTCCTTGATTTCGATTGTGCATGCAGGGCAATCCCATGCATCGTATGGTGTCTTTGTTCCTGCGAAGACAAGTAAGAATTCCTTTTTAGCATCTTCACCTGTTGCACGCTTCTTAGCGAGTGAGTAGATGAAGTCAAATGCCGCGTCACCTTCATTAGTAACAAGCTCTTGATCCATTGAAGGAACGTAGCTAGTAAGTTCTGTAGTTGGTGATTCGTCTTCGATATAGTCACTTTCTTCTGTTTTAGCATTAAATGCTAAAGAGAAAATTGTTGATTTACCAATACGAGACCACACTTTGTCGGATGTTGTGCTTGTATTGATAAAAGGGATAAATTGATGCTTTCTAAGTCTTGTAAGTGCCATTTATAAGCCCTCTCTTTCTCTTGTGTATGTTATTTCGATGGATAACTGATAAACAGTATCGGATGAGTCTGAACTCAACGGATAAGGACTTCCTGTAACGCTAATGTTAAGGATTTGTCTGTTTCCGTCGAGTGCAGGATACTCATGCACGAATGGATAGTCATCAGCCCAGTAGGTTAACTTTTCTAATTGCTCGTCACTGTCTTTTCTGTCGTCCTCTGACAGACTGTTAAGTCTTGCCAATAGTTGATAGTACTCAGTGATTTCATAGCTGTAGTCTACGTGACTTACGATGTTACGCTGTGGGCTTTTAAACAGTCCATATTTATCGCTTCCATCTGATACGTGGTTTGTTTCTATGGCGATCTCGCCATACTCAGCCAGCCACTTGCTGATTGTTTCTGAAATTGTCATTACTTGCCTTTTCCTCTCGTCATTCTTCTGACTTCCCGTAATATAGTATCTTTGCCGCCCTGCGCCTTCATACGTTCAAACCAATAATTGCCACGTTGAGGACTGCCATCAAAGTCTGCCGACATGTAGTACCAACGACGAGCGTATGGCGTTCTGTACTTGACCTTCCCACTACCTATTTGAGTGTTATTGATTCCTGACGCAATAAGCGCTCCAGTATCCTTCGGAACGTATGGATCGCATAGGTGAAGGCACTTGCTATCGATTAGCTGTTGCACTAGTCCGCCTTTATTGATTCCCCTGCTCTCTGCCACTTCTTTAGGCTTAATGTCTACAGACTTAAGGCTGAAGTGAAAAAGTTCACCCATCAGTAAATGACCACCTTTATGTTCTTCAGGTGATCTCTGTTAGAATTGTCGTTCACCGCGCGGATGATTCCACCCTTATGGTAGTACTTTATCATGTCTGATAAGCGGCCCCCTTTATCGTTTACAGGGGTGTCGTCTACGTCTCCATATAAGATTGCATCCTCTTCCGTAAACGTGCTTAAATCAAGCGAAAATGGCTCTACAAACGTGACTGTAGTAGTCTTAACGGTCTGCAGCTTGCCACCTTCCAATTTCTTTTCGATTTTATCGGACCATTGGCAGCCCTTGACGACCGTGCGCTTATAGTCTGTGCCCTGTTTCTGATAAACCGTGACCGTATCTGTGAAAATTGCCATCAGTATGCCCTCACTAGCCCGGTGCCAGATAACCACTTACGGATGTTCTTGTGCAGTTCTTCCGTTGCCTGCGATTGTGTCTGCAGCACGTAGCTTTCGCTATAGCCATCATTAGACACAGAAGCAACGCCCTGTCCTGCCTTTGCTCCAACCGTAGCGTTGTAGTTGATAACGTTGCAGATGCAATCAAGAAATTGCTCGTAGTAGATTTCGTTAGTTAAGTTTGGGTTGTCTGCTATCCAGTTTGTAAAGTGGATAACTCCCATAACATTACGAATTGCACACTCTGCTTGCTTTTCTGCTTTATCGAATTTATCTTCAGAAACAATGTCATGAAGGGAGCTATAACGCTCCCATGTTAGTAGGCTCATATGTTCCACTCCCTTCTGTTAATCTTTTGATTAAACGTGCTTACGTACGCGAACTAATGCCTCGTTCGTAACCTTGAACGCAGAGTTCAATTCTACCTGTGCCTTAGAACCGGCGAAGTTCTCGGAGTCAACAATACGTGCAACTGAGAAGTTAGGGATGATTGATAAAGCTTCGTGGTTGTACATGATGAAGTCTACCTTTGCAAATGAAACAGTCTTTAGTGCGTTAGCAGAGTCGTAGTACTTACCCTGTGTTTCAGCTAATGCAGAAACTTCGTAGAATGTGCAACCCAACCACTTGCCGATCTGGCCAGTAGCGTTTGTGAATTCATTTGACTGTGGTACGAATTCGGAGCCTGCCTGCTCTAGGATTGCTGCGTATAATTCTGGAGAGCAGAGTACAACGTCTGCGGAACCCTTAGCAGCTACGATTTCCTTACGAACTGCGATAACTGCCTGCTTAACAGTCTTAGCTGTGATAGCATCTGTTGCTGTAGCTGCCTTACCTTCATTGATCAAGCACGCTAAACCTGATAGTGTCCAACCTTCAGAAACCTCTTCATTAGCAATCTTTAAAGATTCATTTGCTAATGGAGTAGAAACTGCTGCAGCCTGTACGCCATAGATCTTCTTTGACTTCTGATAGTTGTTGTTGAATACAACTGGGATTAATCCATCTGATGTTTTCTCATCAACGAAGTCGCGTCCAGGTGTGCCTACTTCAACTGCTGAAGTGCCTAACTTGCGAACGAAGATTCCACCTGCTGCACCTTCTTCGTATTTTTGATGTAAATGTTCTACCATCCGCAAATGGTGTTTTGTGGTATAAGTTTGGTTCTAGTGTTGCTTTGTACTTCTCATCAACGTGTAATTGTCCATAAATAACTGTCATAATTTAATTACCTCTTTCTATCCCTTCTTGTAGTAAGGGTTGTTCTTATACTGCTCATCTAAATAGTTAGATGGCGTAGGTGGAGTTGAAATTCCACCAATTGGATTGAATGTTCCTTGTACTTGTGGCTGTACTGTTTTCAAATAAAAAAGGCAGAGTCGTCAGCCTTCTGTAAAAGCTTCTAACGCTGTCTTAATGTCTTCAGCCTGATTCTTTGATTGTTTTAACGCGTCAACGTCAAGTAAAGCCTTGATTGCTTTGGCATTTTTGCCCTTTAGTGTGTTGATGTTCGTGTTAATCAAATCATCGAAGTCGCGGTCTGCTAATCTCTGTGCAAACTCTGCATCCTTTTGAGTTAGTTGGCCCTTAAGGTCTTCAATCGTTTGTGTTAATGCTGTTGGATTTACATCCTTGAACTTATCAAGTGATGCAGTCAACGTCTTAACTTTTTCGTCCGATGCATCTAACTTTTCTTTTTGCTTGTTGTAGTCTGCTATCGGTTTGTAATTTGCCTTCATTTCTGTCTCGACTGTAGCTAGCTGTTCGTCTGTCACAGTTATTCCAGCTTGTTTTAAAATTTCTTTAAAATCCTTCATTTTTTCCTCCTTAAGTCTTTTTATACCGAACCTTCTTCGGTGTGGGATATATGAAAAAGACACCTCAAACTGAAGTGTCTTAATCAACTTAACTAAAAAAGCACCCTATTTAGAGTGCTTGCTCTTTATCATCAGTTGTTTTGGAATTGGCCATTTGCTCTTCGTCTTCATGTTGCCTTAAATCATCCATGAACAACTTATGATACTCTTCCATTGTCAATACTTCGCCATCAAGCATGGTATCAATTCCTTTCTATGCCTAGATTGTACGATTGTTTCAAGAATTTTTCAACAACTTCATCGTAATCCACATTTTTTTCTTTAGTAAGAGACCCCATTAAGTTATATACGCCTCTTCTATCATATTTCTCATTCTTGGTCATATACCACACATTTCCTTTATTGGTTACGATTGTCATTGTTTTGATGCTGTCGTATTTCAAAAAGAATCGTATATCCTGCATGGAAAAATAAGAGAGACCAGGATGGTTGTGTAATAATTCTAAGCTTTGCGGTTCTGATGTTCTAAGCAAATGGTACATATCTGTATTCGCCTCCACATTTATAGACTCCATGTCGCCGGCTGCGTAGGAAGTCTGTATAGCCTTATTGATAGAAATGATTTGAGCCACCTCGTTACTGTTGTTATGAATCATAGAAAATTTAAGTAAATCACGGTGAGCTTGTGCTAACATTTCAGCCTGTTCGTCAGTCATGTAGTTAGGCTGCACGTGCTTTACCTTCTGAATTGCGACATCGTTGATAAGGACTTTATTGCCTTTCTTGTGCTGACTGAGTTCATTAAGCATATTTTGCCACTTGCTTCTCTCACCACCCACCAGCAATCTGTTTTCTTTTGGCTTGAGATTCATTGCTTCACTGAATCGCATGTACTCAGCCTTATTTGCGCGTATCTGTGCAGCGATTTGATTACGGTCTACATTTTCATCGGCCACATACTTTTCGCGCTTTAATGCTCTTATTTCGCGTTCCATAGCACGCATCTGTTGAGTGGCTTCGTAACGTGTGTAGGTTCTGCCTTTGTACTCTACTGGATCAGGCTCTTTCAGTGGTTCAGGGATCTCACTAATGCCTTCCCAGAACGGATAGAACATGTGCGTACAGTTTGGGCCTTGCAAGCCTTCAGGTCTACCGTATGCACAACCTTCACCGAGTGGAGCGTGGATGTCTGGGTACTTCTTTGATTTGCCAGACATTGAGAACACTTTATTTTGAAATCCTGCATGTGTATCTCTGCTACCCATGTGTTGGCTGATAATTACTAAGTCTTGCCCTGTAGTCTTGCAGTTTGCTTCCGTTATCTTTCCAGCAAGTTGTGCGGTTGACGTACGTACTATCATGCGTACGGCTGTATCGACTTGATAAGTTCTACCGCTTGCATAGTCAACGGTACGCAGTCCGCTTCTTGTAAACTCTTTTATTACATCGTCACACGCTTGCCGATAACTGTAGGTGCCAGTAGACACCTTCAGCAATGCCAGGTCTAGCGACCTTTGATATGCTTCGGCAGTTTTGACAGTGCCTAGCAGCGGACTCTTGAATGCGGTCGTTCCGCTGATGTTCTTTAAGTCGTTTTTAGCCTGTGCCTTAAAACCATCAGTGATTTGCTTCATAGAGTTCGGTTGTTTTAGATCAACACCGCCTTGTTCCCACATTGAAAGGTCTTCGTTGAAGGCCATCTCTCCCGCTTCACCTATTAGCTTATCTCCAGCCTCTTTAGCCGTCTTAACTGTTTCGGTTATCTTCTGCTTCACCTCTTGCTTGTATGCATAAGTGTTCTCTGCGACCATGCGTCTGTATTCTGGAGTTGCGTTCAGCTTCTTCATAACTTCCGTGTGGATTTCTGCAGCACTGTACCCGTTCTCACGCATTGACTTAGCCATGATTTCAGCCGTTTCGGTTAGTCGCTCTGTCTTTCTGACTCTTCGTGCGATATCCTGTAGAACCTCACGCTCCAGCTCCTGATATAGACCAACTAAGTACTTATCGCCTAACAATTCAATCTGTTTTTCAGATAGCATTGGCTAGTCCTCTAGGTCTGTGTTGTCGTCCTGTGTTGTCGTGTTTAAATACTTAACCGCTTCCTCGTGTTCACAATTTAGGCGCTTCATAATGTACTGAATTTTGAATTCCAATACATCCGGAAAACTCAGCGCATCGTTGCGCCAACTCTCTAGCTCTGTTGCCTTATCGGTAACGTAGCTGTCGTCAAACTCTACTAGGATTTCTTCTTCCGTTGACCATTCTGCTTCACCACTGAAAGTGTTATGAAACCAGATTAATGCGTGAACTAGATCTGTGATGTAGTCGATTGACTCTACACGTTGCTTATTTAGTTCCTGCATTGAATCTTGGCGCTGGCCTACGTATTCCGTGGCTGTCTTGATTTCACTACTTTCCAGTTGGTATTTCTTGGAGCCATAACCGAAAGACAGAGATAAAAGACTCAAGCACAGATTAAAGACTTCCTTGATTTGTGCCGTTCTTATCTCTGGATTGTACTCGTAGATGAGTTCCTTCTGTTCTGGCAACTTCTCACCAAGCAAGATAAAGAGTTTCTTTTGCTCTTGTGTTAGGTAACTATTTCCATTTTGGTCCTTCTGCATGCTTGCCATTATCTCATTGATGAATAACAATTTCTGGCCCTTATCCAAGTCACCGAATAGTACCGAATAGCATAGGTCAATTGTCTTCAAAAATGGAATTGCCGTGTAAAGCTTTGGATAGCCGTAGCCTTGCATGCCATCGAAGTTATTAACTTCAGCCGTACGCATGATTGCAAACGGCTTAACCTCACCAAGCTGCAGCATTGTAGCCTTATCTGTCAATTCGTTATTTTCATTGAAGTAGTAAGACTCCGCCGTGTACTTGCCATCCGTCTTTCTGAAGACTACCAGCGTTGTTAATTGCGTACCATTCAGATAGCCACTACCTAAGAATGCGCAATCGATAATCTCGTCATTCTCGACTCTAATCGGCACGATGCAATTAGAAGACACGTAGTTAATCTTGATGTCTCCGCCCCGCACCTTACCATCGTCGTAGATTTCTGCGCCTTCTAGTCTAACGTATGCGCCGACTGTACCTGTTGCAGTCATTTCTTCTAGCTGCTTTCGGTACATCTTCCCGAACTTATTAGCTCGTAAGAGTTCCAGCACGCCCTCAAACTTTGCCTTATTTTCACCTGCATTTACTTCGATGATTTCACACAAGTTAGCATTGTCAGCACAAAGGCGCTTTGCAAATCCTAGCTGCGCAACTTCTACGTTTACACCGTTCAGATTTGTCCGTGTGTGGAACCCCTCCACATCGTTGTTTGAGTACCAGTCGTAGCAATTCTTGATTACGTTTGCCGCGCGCTGGTTGTACTGTATTTCCAGTTCTTTCAATTTCTGAAAGGCTGGTGATTGCAATGTTGCTTTATCCATTCGTTACCTCCTCAAATCAATAAATTCTATGAAATCTAGAAATGTATAACAAAATGCGTCATACCAGTCGTTACAGTTGTTTATGTTCTTATCTTCTGGGATGTCTTTTTTCTTCTCATCCCATACTAGGCTACTTAAAGCCTTTAAAACATCAGTGCATTCAGCACTAAACTTAAGACGTCCGGACGTTAACAACATGTCAACAAAACGCGGACGGTCCTTTATTTCGTTCTTGCGACAGCCCTTGATGTTTCTTGCGTTAAGCCCGTTCTTGATTGCGGCAGCTCGTAGGCTGTTTATCATCGTTGTACTGGCGCTATCAGGGAATATCCAGTCAACTCGACCATATTTCTCAATGGCCAATCTGTAGAATGCTATAAACGCGTTGCATATCTCTTCACTGCCAATCGTTGATGTCAACGGTAGGCCATATTCTTCAAGAACTTTGAACTCCTTATACCCGTTCATGTAGCCCGTTAAAACGAACGTTGTTTTGGACCCATTGCCACCGAAGTCTATTCCCATGACGAGCTTTGAGAATGCCCACTCGCCTTCTGTGTATGTGTACTTGCTTGGTTCTTCGGCTAAGTAAGGGAACAGTAATCCCTCTGCTAGCACCCATAGGCCTTCAATATAGCGCTTGTAGAAGACACCAGAGTATTGATGTTCATATCTCAGTCGGATGCGCTCAGAAAGGCTTAAATTGTCCTTCATCGTGAAGTGCAGATAAAGAACGTTCTTTTCGTCTGCGCGGTCTATCCAGTTCTTTTTGAACCAGTGATCAGGACCTTCTGGGTTGCAGTTGAACCAGAATTTAGAGCCATCAACCGAACATCTTGCAGTAGCTTGATTTACGAAGGATTCAGGCATCAGTCCGACTTCATCAAAAAAAGCACCTGCAGCTGTAATACCCTGTACCAGGTCCTGCGATGCTTCGTCTTTGCCACCAAAAACGTAGTAGTAGTTCGTGATTCCGTCTTTGCTAATCTCTAGCAAGTTTTCACTTCTTTTATCTTCGTAGCTGTAACCTCTGCCCACTAGCATGCGTTTTAAAGGCCCTAGAACGTTACGTCTGAATGAACCGATAGTTTTACCAGACATAATAAAGTTCTCGCCTGTAAACGATGTTTGCGCCCATATAACGAAGGACAGAGACATGCTGACAGTCTTTCCTGATCTGATGGAACCATCGGCAATGATTCCGTCGTAGTCATTGACCGGTGATTCATCCATCCACCAGTTTAGAATCTGACGTTGCTTTCGGCTGAACGGTCTGAATTTAAACGTACTAGCTTGTTTCATCCCAGTCGTCTTGAATCGTTCCTTTAAGCGCTTCTAGGAAGCCGTCATCTTGTATCGTTACCGTCTGTTGCTGCTCTATCTTATCGCGCCATTCAGCTGGCTTACGATTCTTCAGCCAAAAAATTTGTGCGGTTGTATCAGGTGCTACTTCTTTTGTCACGCGCTTCACTTCTTCACCACGTTCATAGGTTACTTCGTCATACTTATAGCCCATTGCACGTTTGAACAAAGCATTTTTCCACTTCACGATGCACAATCTCTTTAGTCTTTTTAATGTGTCCGCAATGTCCGAGTATTTATTTTTTTCCACTCGCTCAGCGTACTTCTTGAGATTCCCATGTTGTGGGCTATCTGCTCATCGGATAAACCGTCACGCGCCCAGCCTTGTAGCTTTATCAGCCCATCGCCTGTTAACCAGTCTTTGTATTTACCTCGTGACACACCTGATCAACTCCTTTCTATTGTCATACACACATTGGAAACTATCAGCCGGAAAGCTTAAACACAAAAGGAGTACTCATATGAACAGTTTTAGGGTGATTTCAAATGTTAAGCTGATAGCTTCGAATGTGCATACGAAAAAAACCACAAGCATTTCTGCTCATGGTTTTTGCCTATTGCCATTATAACATCAAATCAGCGTGGCGATTTCCACAAATCACCATTTATCCAAAATTTGGCAAATCTTTTTTTATAAACGTATCCATGAGAAGTGTATAGGATTTTCGCTATCGTGACATAATCGAACCCGTTCTCGTATCTAAGCCGCAAGATTTCTATTTCGCTATCGTCTAACTTCTGAAAGAATGTAGCATAGTCTTTATATTCCTTTTCGTACCTATCGTACTCTTTCCGCGTTTCTCCCTCTTCAACACCTAGCGCTATTAGGTTATCGTGAAATATCCTTGTTCCGCTTTGATACTTCGCTTCTTCAGGTGATTTGATTGTAGGCGATTTTAGCGTGTTCCCTGACAGTGTCAAGGCTAGTTCTTCTAATCTATCCCCCAGTTGCACGATCATTGCGATAGTGTGCCTGAAGCCTTTCATTTTGCCATCTGTGTATTGAAATTTCTCTTTTGTTATCATTCTTCCCCCAAATCTGCAAGCATGATTTTTCTTGCTTCTAGTTCATCGGTGATTACTTCGTGTATTCGGTTCTGTAAAAATGATGGAATTTCATGCGCACTACCAAACCACCCACTTCTGTACTCCGTATATTTCCCCAGATAATATGTGTTTTACAAAGCAATCCAACTCCATAGGCTCTAATTTCTTCTAATTCATCTATTTCTTTTTGCAATTGAATTGCTTTTTAATATTTCAGGTTTCATTCTTCACTCCAATCTACCAACATCTTCTTTGTGCTTATAAAATCTTTTTGGACTAAACATTATGTATTCACCATATTTTGCATTTTTGGGATATACACGTACAATTTCTTGTATTTTCTTAGAGTCTTTTTTTGATTTACCTTTTCTCGTTTATCAATACACTCAAAGTAGATTTTGCTCGCTTCATCCCAATACCATTCACCAATTTGAATTTCTTCAAAAGTTAATGAATTATTCATTTCCAAAACACTCCTATCGCTTGTCCACACTTAGGGCAAAAATCTATCTATTTCAGTGATACGATTTCCACAACATGGACATGTATATTTAACAAACACAATTGTGGAAGCTCCATTAGGGCTGCGCTGTCCCGAATGCTCAAAGATTGGCTCTTTCGGTGTAACCTTATCGACTAATTCTTGTAAGGTTTTTAATTGTTGTTTTCCATTATACTTTTTGCAACTTTTTATATTTTTGCGATTGTTCATAAATATATCGAATATCTAGCAACGCTTCTTGATATCTATTCATCACTCGCTCCAATCTAGCGCTTGCCCGCATGAAGCACAGTACAGTTGTCCTTCAGCACAACTTCATTTCTGCTTCCTAATTTCCGTAGCTCGCCTTTACAGTTTGGACAGTATCCCTGCCGAACTACCGGTGTACTTTGATTGATAGGCTTTTTAGGGTGTAGCCTTATCGACTAGTTCTTGTAATGATTCTATTTCTTCAATCGGAAATGGTTCATCATCTTGTGCGCATATACGTACAATTTCTGCCAAATCATTTTGATATTTATTCATTCCACCACCCTCATAAGTTTGTTCAAAGATATCTGGCTTGCAGGGTAGAACTCACCCTGTACACCTTTGATGATGTAATCACCATCAGTAACTTTCATATGCCCTTCTAATGTCTTGACGTAATATTCATTATCATGTGGGTTGTAATCTAATACTCCGCAGAAACTTAACACTTTTCCGATATGCTTCTTGTCGTATTTAATTGCTTCCACAATCACTGGTTTCTTTCTGCATTTCATTGCTTATCCTCCGTCATAAATGTACTAACAAAATATTGAAATTCTTGTATACTTTCATCATTTATAAATCTCGCAATTACTCTCATTTCATTGCCTTTCACAAGTGCCAAATATTTACCTTTTCTGTTTGGTAAAGTGATTATTTGCATATAATCATATTTCATAGCCCCAACTCCTCTAAGGTGTAACGTTTGTTTACTTCCATACCTTTGTACATTGTGTCTTTTTAAATAATGGAAGGCAGCAATAGTCATTTTGTTAGTGAAATGCATAAGATTGGTGTTGGTTGCCATTCACGAAACTATTATCCATTCTTTCAATCCATTCAACATCTTTTCTAAACGGCTTTATCACTGCTGATAAATAAGCCTTTTTCTTTATCAGTTAGAATATTTGGAACATATTCTTCTTCTAGCCATTTTGTGAAAATACAACATACCGAATTGATACCACAAAAACCCTCTCTATGAATTTCTCTTAAATTGCAATAAATAACAAAATCATATCAACCATTAACCGCCGCCTTAAGAGTGTATGAAATAGCTCTTAAATCATATTTTTCTTTGTTCTTCATAGCCCTAACTCCTTTAGAGAAACAATGCTTTCGATTTCTTCTTCAACAAATTATCATTGTCATAATGCGAAATAAATCCATTAAATTCCCAATCCGCAACAACATATCTACCATCTGATAGTTTCAATAAATATTTTTCATTTCTCTTGAGCGGAAATGGTTTTAGTAATGTCTTTTTCTTCATTTGTTGTATTATTTGTTTTTCTTCATAAGTTTTTTTGTATCCTTTCTGTTTATAAAAATTAGACTTTGTTGTACGTCTTTTAATATTTTCTGCTTTGCTAATTTGTAATAGTCTTTCTTGATTTCAAATCCGTAACAAGATCTATTTATTTCTGCACACGCCCTTAGTGTTGAACCACTACCAGCGCAAGGGTCAATAACCACATCGCCCTCATCTGTAAATATTTCAATCAATTGTTTTAATAACTGTACTGGCTTCTGTGTAGGGTGTATTTTCGGCGTTGTTGTATCTCTTTCCCACTTGAACCAGTTGAATATCATGCGATTGTTGTTATTGAATTTTGGTAATTTATCACGATATAAAACAACCGCATACTCAGTAGCACCGACTATCTTCATATTTGCCTTTAGCACTTGTCCTGAATAGTTTTTTACAAATACAAGTGGGTAACTTTTCATAAATCCGTACTTCTTCCCATACTCAATGATTTGTTGCATCTGTTCAAATGCACAGAACACGATCATTGCTGGTGCTTTTCCGACTTCTTTCGGCTCTTTAATTAGCATCTTTGAGCAAAAGTGCATGTATTCAGGAATTCTGAAGTAGCCATCGGTATCAAAGAACGATGATTTTGCCTTTTTGCTTTCGCCATTTTTGTTGTCACCATCCACGTACCATTGAGGGCTGCTTGCGTATGCATTTTCAGCCAAGTTGTACGGAATATCGGCAATAACCAATTGTGCCTTTGGGATTTGGTAACGTTTGTAATTTTGAAAGCTATCGTTAAATAGTTCTATTTTCTGCTGTTTTGTTTTCATACGCTTTATCCCATACCCTTTCTATTTCTTCATCTGTTAGTGGTGTGTTATCTGCGTATGTGTTCCACCACTCGATTAGTTCTTCTTTCGTATCGACGTCATACATTGCAATCAACACTGCACAGCTCAGTAGAATTTCTCTTCTTGTTCTCTGCTTTCCAGCTATTGCTAATGGTTGCTGTTTTTCTTCTAGCATTTGCGCCCACATGTACTCAGGCATTGTTTTTGCCTTTGTTCTTAGTTGAGCCGCCGTTGGTGGATAGCCCGTTCTATCGTTTCTTAGATAGTCTTTTAAAGCACCCACCACGGCTAATTGTTCAATCTCACTTAGTGCTAATACAAATGAGTTATAAATCTCTATTATTTCTTCTTTTTCTTTTCGTGCATAATATTCAGGAAACCGACTTCTTAAAGTCTTCAGCAAATCTTTAATTTGTGCTTCTTGCATTAGAACGGTAACTCATACAAATTCACGCTTACTTCATCATTCCAACGTTCACCGTTTAGCCATGTTGTTGGCATCAGGGATATACTTAGTGTCTTTCTTAGCCCATACAGGAAGTACGTTTCTGAGTCCGTCCATGATTGCTTTGTATTCCTTTTCATTAGTGCATGCTTTTAGAATTTCTGCTTTGCCTTTTTCTTGTCTTGATGCTTAGGGTAAATTTCCCAAAAACTCTCAAACCACATTTCTTTTTGATCTAAAACTTCAATTCCTGAATTTCCGTTACACGATATATTGTTTTTTTATTATTCTTATCTATACTAACCTTACCTATACTAATCTGTGGCAACCGTTCAGCAAACCATTTGGCAACCATGTGGTATACCAGTTCTATTTTTCTGTATAAGAACCATTTTTATCAACTTCTAAATTGCACGATATATTAGTATTTATTACTTCTTTATCTGTATCTATATCTATCTCTTTATCTATATCTATATCTATGTCACTTAGTTCGTCACTTTTTTGTAACAACTTTGTAACATTAGCGTCACTTAGTTCGTCACATTGTGACGCTTTTAAATTTCTTAACCTCCGCATTCTTTCAGCAGAGCCGTTTTCGCTTCCAACTAGATTTTTCATAGTCAGCAATACTTAAGCAACCGTTATCGTCTTTATAGATAAGCCCTAAGTGAATATAGAGTTGTAAAGCATTTCTTACTGTGTCGATGTTGAAATACTTTGTGTCACGCTGTATTTTTTCTGCATCGTATGGAATGATAACTTCATTTAGTTGTCTTTCTAATTTCCCGTTAGTTTTTACAGTCATTAGACATAGCATTTGATAGAGAACAACATATTCAGCGCCGTTTTTCTGTGACATCAAGAAATCAACGGCATCACTATTCATGAAGTCTTTTTTTAACTTGATCCAGTAGTATTTTCTTTCTGCCATGCGTGAACCTCTTAGAATGGCAATTCGTCAGAATTGATTTCATATCCGTTTAGGTAGTCTTCCATTGGATCATTTGCTTGTGTAGTTTCATTCTGTGTCTGTGCTTGTTGCTGTGGCTGAGTTTGTGCCTGTGCTTGTCTTGGCTGGTTGCTATGAAGAATACTTACACTATTAGCAACAATTTCAGTAACATAAACTTTTTGTCCGTCACGATCATATGTACGTGTCTGAATTCGTCCCTCAACGCCAACCGTATCGCCTTTGTGTGCATAGTTCCCCAGAAAGTCAGCACTTCCACGCCATGCAACGCAACTGATGAAGTCTGCGGATTGTTCGCCATTATTCTTCTGTTCTTGTGACAATCGTCTATCACATGCAACTGTGAATGATGCAACGGATAGTCCGCTTTGTGTCTTTCTAATTTCCACATCTTTTGTTAGTCTTCCGACCAAAACCACATTATTTATCATGTCTGAATTTCCTCTTTTCTTTTAGATTGCAATTATCTGTATAATCGTCCATTTTGTAAGTCATTTTTCGCTGTAAATTTTTCGTTAGTGTGTACCGTTCCAAAATATGCACGTTCCATCGCTGTAACGGCTTCACCTAACCTAACTGGTTGCATGTTCATCAATTCTTTTTTCTAACAGTTGCAATGTAACCAAGTGTGTATGTGAACACTTTTTCATTGCTTCCTGAATAATCTTCAGGACTTCAAATTTCTTAACGTACTCAGTCATTTTTAGTCCACTCTCTGCTTGCTTGCGCATCTAGTACACGCATCTGCAATTTGATTGAATTGATTTTGTTTTCCAGCATCTTGTATCGGCTTTCGCATATATCGCGTTTTTGGCGCAATTCAGCGACTTCAGCATGTCCCTTGATAAAAGTACTTATCATGGTTACAGGCACGCCCTGTGCGCGTTCTATGAGTGCCTGAGAACGCAATTTTATTTGATAGTTGGCTTCACTGTTCGCTAACTCAATTCCAGCCTTATAAAAATCCTCGATTGTAACGTTTAATGTATTGGCTAGTTTTTCAATTTCTAGCCACATGTCATAGTCTTTGTTCATAGGTAATTTTTATGAAATACCTCCATAAATTTTTCGTGTCCATACAACTTTTCAAATGCTTCTTGCGCTTTTCGCTGTAATGCATATCTTAGTGACGGCTTTGTTGTATGTAATGCGTTGTGTACTTCAGGATTGAGCCATACCCACAGCCCCCACTCATCACACTTCTTGCGATTTGCTGTGCCACAAATGCAATGATGTAAGCACACGTTGTATGATCCTGTGATAAAACATTTCTTCTCAGTTTGAAGAATGCTATCAGTACGTTGTTTCACTATCAGTCACCACTTTTAAGAGTTCCTGTTCGTCTAGCAATTCAACTTCGTATAGTTGCCCTAAGTCTTTCTTAGGAAGCCACACGCAATAGGCTTTTTCTATCTTTTCACCTGTCATTTGTTCATACGCCATTTTGTATAGCGTTAGCTGGTAACTTAAATACAACGGGTGATACTGATATGTCGTTTTAATGTCAATGATTGCATGTTTCCCGTCCACCGTCCCAATCATGTCATACGTGCCACAATACAAAGGGTTTCCGTCATGGTAATAAACCATAGGCTGTTCGCATGCGTGTATGTTGATACTGTTTTCTTCCTGAAGCGTTTTAAAGCGTTTTAAGGCTATGCTTTCGTAAGAATGTGTATTGTATCGTCCGTCCACGTTTTCCCCTAATGAATAACGCTCTATCAAGTCATGAACGGTGTTTCCATAATCTGCTTTAGCATTGAGTATGTATTGAGGGATATTTGAATACATATCCCCCATAAGTCCTCTAATTATCTGTGTAGCGGACGGTGTAATAACGCCGTCCACTAAGTACACATGATAATCAGGTATGAATTCAATCATTTATAAGTCAATCGGACACTTGCTTTGACTTCACTTGCTTTTGTATAGAAGTCATAAATGCCCTCTTCTTTCATCTTGGCTGTATCAACGGAAACACGCTGTGTAGGCACAACATAAGAGATTTTTGACATCTTCATTTTCAAATGACTTGATGCCGTGTTCTTCCATTGCCTTTTGAATTGCTTGCTTGATTTCCTTTTCTTGATTGTCCATTTCTTGCTTGGTGATTTGAAATTCCTTTAACTTTTTGCAATGCAAAAGCGTACCGCTTCAGGTAATTCAATGTGATTTTCAACAATTTTAATTTCATTATTCATTAGGTGTTTTCCTCTGCTTTCTTCTCTTTTCAAATGTTTTAATTGCATCGCTTGCTTGGCGGAATGTTAATTCTTTGATTTCATTTACTTTGTAAAAATTCAAGCATCTTTTTAACACGTTCAGGATCTTGTTTTGAAATGATAGTTAGTTGTCCTTGTGTTGCCATTTGTGCTTTCGTTGTTGTTTTCTCTTTCATTAGCTGGAATAGCATCTTGTGCATCGTTTTCGGCGATTTCCATTGCTTCTAACCATAAGTAACGGCGCATGTATGTATGCTTAGCGCCTAGCATCTGAATAGGGTGTAGCGCCCTTCATTCCAGCTTCTGCTGTACCAGCTTCAAATGTGATTGTTTCTGTTGGGTTATCAGCATTTACAATTTCTAAGAATGCTGTTTCCACGCCTAATTCATTGACTTTGATGTTGAATACTGAGATGAGGTTTAATTCCTTAAAAAATCTTGTTAATCTCACCGATAAAATCGTTCAATTCAAAGTAAGAATATCCAGCGTATTTATTTACGCCTGATTTCTTCAAAGGTCGATTGCCTAATTCTGCACGTGCAATCGCTAACTTTTGATAAACGTTCATTTTACTAACGTCTTTGTTTGACTCTGCTTTTGCTTCTTTCTTTGGTTCTGCTTTTGTTGTAGGCTTGCTATCTTGCAAGAAAATTGTATCTTCCATGTTTTTCCTCCTAAATTTGTTTAAGAACATCACGAATAATTGCTTTCCATGAGTCCATTGCAACGTTTACTTTGATTTCATGATCATTGTTGTATGTTACTGTTACTGTTTTGGCGGCTTCTCTAAATTCCGTATCTCTTTCGTCCCAGTTGATTTTTACTGTTTTGATTTTGCTATCTGCCGCCTTTAGCACTGTTTCAAGTGCAAATTCAAATTCTCGTCTTTGATTATCTGTTTTCATTTTTTCCCCTCATGCACTGGTAAGCGTTTGACTTGGTCTAACTTGTCATAGGTCAATAACTTATGGCTTAGTTCGATATTTACTTCAAACGCTTTTTGGTTAAGTTCCGCCAGCTTTCCAATCTTGCTTTGCAATTCTTCAATTTGCTTTTCATACCGCCTTGCTTCTTCAATCAGCATGCGGTTTTGTTCTTTCAGTCGGTTATATCTTGCTTGTAAATCCATTTCTTTTACCCTCCCAATCCACTTTTCTAATGTGTTTTGGCTTCTTTTGTGGCTTTTCGTACTTGTTATTAAATTCAGGATTGCCAAGTTTAACTATTTCAATCTTCTTCATGGTCTATTTCCTCTACTTCTTCCACTTCTTCGCTATCGCAATATGGACATGTTCTATACTCTCTGTATGAGTAGTCCATATAGCCATAGTGGCTGTTCATATCATCGTCATTGAATATTCTTTGACAATGGTTGCAAATCATCTTCATAGCCTTACTCAGCCATTTTTTCAGCCGTCAAAGGACGTTGGGAATATGAATATTGAAGTACCGCATTTCCTAACATGTATGCAATAAATGCAAGCCCTAGAACAACGACTAATGCTGTTTTTAATTGTGTTTTGTAGTGTTTTCATAGTTAGTTCATCTTCTTTCCAAATAAACTTTTTCAGCATTTCTTCAGTTGTTCTTTCATGTTCGGAATTAGTGAATTCATCTTGTGCCTTTTTAAGTTCTTCAGGGTTTGAACATCTTTCCGTTTCAATTCTTGAGATTTTTTCGATTAAATCTGCCATTCTTCCGATTTCCTGATGTTGTTCAAGAAATTGTCTAATTGTTAACACTTCTTGTGCTAGGGTCTAATAAATTTCCATTTGATTGGAATGCAACGCTACCGTCTTTTGTTTCAACTTTAATCATTTTTTGTTTTCTCTCTTTCTGTGTTAGAATTTGAGTGATAGTTTTGGTCTATCACTTGGCGCTTTCCTTTGGAGTGGGTGCGCCATTTTTCTTTTTCCACTCTTCATATCTCGCTTTGAATTTCGGGTTCGTTCCGCTTATCGTTTAGCACTTGTAACGCAAGATAGTTGAGCGATTGTAAATTAGTTTTTTTGATTGCCATACTCTTGTAAAACCTTATTGATGAAGTACACTTGCCCTTTGCCAGTAACTCTCGTTGTGCGTGTAACTTTTGGATCATGTCCACTTCTTTGTACGGTTCTTTCAATTACTTCAAACAACTTCATTTCCATGCTCTTCTGTGTAGGCTCGCATGAGTGTTTGAAGATATACCCGTTATCCCTTAACCATGTCCACAAGCGATTACCGCCAATCTTTACGCCGTTTTGGCAAATCAACTTAGCAAGGTCATATACAAGTATGCTTGTGTCGGATTGTGCCACGGCATCAGCAAATAAGGCTTTAGGGCTTCATTTCCTTATTTTCGATTTCCAGTGTAGCGATTGTCTTGTTAGCGATAGTTAAGGCTCTATGCCATGACTTTCTCAGGACTATTCCATTCTTTTTCAAGTTGAATGAAGTATGTTCTTACTTCCTTCCCCTTTTCAGTACGTTGTAACATGGCGATTTCTTTCGCCATATCTACTGTGATTTGTGCATCTTGTGACGGTCTTCCGCCAGTACTTTCGGACAAAAATGTCGTAAAGTCTTTTTGTGCTTCAAAACCGTATTCACACATTCGTGTAAACCAGTGATTGAAGTCTGTACTTACTTCTAATGCTTTGTGTAACTCTCTTGCTGATACCGTGATGCGTTCTGAATCTGTTGTGTTAATCTTTAATAATTCGTTCATGCTTGTCCTTTCTTTGATATAATTTGTTCAAATGACGAGGTGGTTCAAATGCGTAAACATGTTTTTATAAATAACAATATGGGTAAGATACAGGAAGAGATACAATTCCCTGACTTTTGCCCTATTTGTGGCAAGAATACAAATCCAACTTTCTTATATGGTCATACAAATGATGATGAATCAGAATATATGGCAGCAGTCTTCCAAGATTCATGTGGAGGTATATTTTTGAGGCTTTTTATAAAAACTATAGTGATCAATATATTCTTCAAGGTATATTGCCTAGATATTCCCCTAAAAAACTATTCAGCGATGATATCCAGAGACTTTTTCCTGATTTTGTTGAAATCTATCATCAATCAGAAGAAGCAGAAAACTACAATCTAATTCGTATCTGTGGTATGGGTTATCGCAAAGCTATAGAATTTTTAGTAAAAGATTACTGCCTTATGCTAAATCCAAATAGTAAAGACTCCATCCTGAAAGAAACATTAATTAAATCTATCGAAAGGTTAGATAATCCTTTGCTGGTCAAGCTTGCTAATAAATGCAGATTGCTTGGCAATGATGAAACTCACATCGTCACACGCTACGCAGAGGGTGTTAAAGAACTCAAACTATTTATTTCAAGTCTTGTGAACACCGTTCAGAGCCAACTCGATGCCGAGAAAATGTTGCATCCAAACGAATAATTTTTTCAATCTCTTCTAAGCGTCTGTCATAGTCATTTAGCATTTTGATAATAAGGTCACTTCTACGTAGTAACTCCTCAACTGCCATCATTTCTAATTGATTCATGTCTTCTCCTTTCTTTCACTCATCCCCTTTCATATAATTGAGACGAAAGGAGGTGAAATCTGATGTTAAAATATAACGTTGATTCAGCACGCCAACTTGCAGTGGTGCTTGCTGAAAAAGCAATTGAAGCCGGACTTTTTCCTGCAAGAAAAGATAGCGAAGATCTAGCAGCAGAAATCACAAAATTCATAAGATATGTTGCTGATGACCTCTCGTCCGATGTTCCGACTAAAAACGACTAAACACGATTTGATTCAATAAGTTTTGCAGTTGCTTCAATAACTGCTGGAAGAATGCTTTCAGTCTGCACACTGGAGGCATTTTTTTCAATTCTTTTTGTATCCAGTCACACAATGCGTTGATTGTTTCTACTATTTTTGTCCATACGTTCCTCCTTACTTTTTAACTACTTCTCTGTAGACTTCGTATTTGTTGAAATAGATGTCAACTCCGCAAACATCATCACCAAGCCCAAGCGCCTTTTTTTAACATTTGGAAATTTGGCTCTTTGAGAATGTCATCATCAAGCACTATTCGTCCCTCACCGTTGATTTTTGGTTTCACATTCGATTTTCATGTTCTTTCCTTTCTGAAGTTACATTTTTTTGTAACTATAATTCATTAAAAAGCAGCTTCTGATATCGTCTTGTCATAACGTCGTAAGTAGATCAGCATCTTATCGATATCCGCTTGTGTAAACATTCTTGTTTCTAACTTTTTGCGGAATGTAGGTGCTGAAGCGCCAATAACCATCGCCATTTTCTCTTTTTGTGATATCAAACTTTGCCATTAGCCCAATTAACTCTCTGTTCATTCTCTCCCCTTTCTAAGTTACTAAATAGGTAACTTCTACGCTTTTATATTACTTTTTATGTAACTATATGTCAACAAAAAAACTTACATTTACAGTAATTTTTCTTTCTTATATTACAATTTATTTTACTATAAGCTGAAAAATTATATTATATTTGTAATATGAAAGGTAACATTATATATGAAAAAATAAATTTTCTGATGTTTTTTTAAAAAATTACGCATCAAAAATAAGTACACCCAAGAAGATATAGCAAACAAATTTGATATGACAAAGACAGGTATTTCCTATTGGGAGAATGGAAAGTCTGAGCCATCATTAGAAGTCATCGAAAAACTTGCAGAATTATTTAATGTTTCCATTGATTACTTATTGGGTAATTCCGATACTGAAAACGATTATAGAATTATGCATAATCGCACCAACGTTATAGGCGTTGTTCCTGCCGGTGTGCCATTAGAAGCGATAGAAGATATCATCGGTGAAATTGAATATCCGTCACGTTTTGCAAATAAAGAAGTATTTGCATTACAAATCAAAGGCGATAGCATGAATAAGATTTTACCTGACGGCTGCATAGGTTTATTTGAAAAGACAAGCACATTAGAAAATGGAGAGATAGGCGCTATCATGGTAAATGGTGACGATGCTACAGTTAAGAAGTTTTACAGATTGACTGATAGTTATGTGCTTGAACCATTGTCATTCAATCCTGAACAGCACCCACTAATCATAAAAGATGGTACTGATCCAGTGTCTGTAATAGGGAAACTGATTTGGTATTGTTCTAAAGAAAGCGTTATGTAAGGTGTGCAATATGACTATATATTTAGGAAAAAAATCATAAAAAGAGTATAGGGACGATAACAAATTAAGCATGGACGACTTCGCAAATAAAAACAGGGTTAAGCAAGCCTTATGTTGCGATGTTAGAAAAAAATTATAACCCTAAGTCTAAAAAGGAAATTGTTCCAACTGTTGATACAATCGCAAAATGCGCAAAAGCGATGAATATGGAATTTAACGATTTATTCAATGTGTTAAGTCCAAGCAATACAATCGACAAAAATTATGCAACGGATAATCAAATTAAAGTTATATTTGAAAATGCTGCAAAACATGAGCATAAAAGACAGAAACAAGACTTTTGAAGTTATAAAGGCAATGTTTCCTGATTTATATAGGCAAGTCAGTAAATAAAGGAAGATAACATGGAAAATTACATACCAGCGGTAATATACGCTCGTTTCTCTTCTTCAGGGCAACGTGAAGAGTCTATCACAGGGCAATTAAGAGATTGCAAGCGATATGCTGAAGAACATGGATTTGAGATAATCAATGAATACATAGATGAAGCAAAAACAGGAACGTCAGATAATCGCCCGTCATTTCAGAAAATGATAAGAGATAGCGAAAACAAGCATTTTAAGGCTGTTATCGTTTGGAAACTTGATAGATTTGCACGCAATCGCTATGACAGTGCTATTTACCGCTCTAAACTGAAGAAAAACGGCGTAAAAATATATAGTGCAATGGAAAATATCTCAGATAGTGCTGAGGGAATAATCATGGAGGGCTTAATGGAAAGCATGGCTGAGTATTACAGCGCCAACCTTTCCGAAAATGTCAAACGTGGTAACAGGGAAAGTGCATTGCAACTGAAGACAATAGGCAAAAAGGTTTTTGGATATGCTAGAGATGCAGACGATCACTATGTCATAAACGAAAATGAAGCACCTATTATAAGGCGCATTTTTAGCGAATATACAAGCGGCAAGACGATAAATGATATAATTACCGACTTGAACAAAGACGGTATCTTAAACGCAAGGAAATCGCTATGGAATAAGAGTTCTCTGAATACAATCATCAGCAATGAGAAATACATAGGGACTTACAAATACGCCGACTACATTGTGCCTAATGGAATGCCAGCTATTATATCTAAAGAAATGTTTGATATTGCGCAAGAAATAAAAACAGGCACAAGAAAGCGCCGGCACGATCACGTGATGCAAAGTATCTATTAACTGGTAAATTATTCTGTGGACATTGTGGAAGCCCTATGACTGGAGAATACGCCACTAGCAGAACAGGCAACCGTTACTATTACTATACTTGCGTGAAATTTAAAAAGCGCAAGTGCGATAAGAAGAGAGTCAAGAAAGACTGGATTGAAGAAGTTGTTATTACTGAATTGATAAATCAGTTGAACGACATGGACTACATAAACAAACTTGCTGATAGTTTTATGGAATATCAGAAAAAGCAGCTAGAAGATAACAGCGATGAAAAAATGATAGAGTCCAAGATCAAGGACGTTACTAAGTCTATCAACAATGTAATGAAAGCCATTGAAGCTGGTATCATCACAGAAACGACAAAAGCACGCCTTGAAGAGTTAGAACAGAACAAGGCACAATTACAAATAACGTTGCATAAGGTACAGGCAACCAAGCCACCGTACATTGAACGTGATATGTTCCTGTTTTGGATTGATAGCCTAAAGACAGATACAGGCAACTATGACTACAAAGAAAAACTTATAGATACATTCCTGAATGCTGTGTATTTATATGACGATGGATATATAGACATCGGCACAAATCTAATCAAGGGGACTAAGCGTATTACTGGTTCGACTTTAGAACAATTAAGCGCACCATTAAAAAGATTTCAACACAACGTTGAAGTCTTTTTTGTTTTATTCATACAGATAATATGTACCATCTGTCTTAATTATAATCTTATCACCCACATTTACAGTGATCATCTTAATTACATCAGCATACTTTGCTTTATAAATATTTTGATCTGTATCAATGATATAAAGATATGTATTACCACTAATATCAATCTTCTCAAGTTTCGCTACCGTAATTTCCTTCTCTTTATAGTTAGAAGTATCTACGGCATCATTTACTTCTTGATTTTCTTGTTCAGTACTAATTTCACCCTTTAGTAAACGACGATACTGTTCGATTGCGTCCTTTTGGTTATATGCTGTCACAACCATATTATATTGCTCAACATTGACACAAGCATACATTTTCACCAAACCATTATCATCCTTTAATACCATAATATATGTTGGTGTACCATCTACATTAATTAATGATGGGAAAGATGCGTGATATCCCTTCTCTTGTACTTCACCTTCAGCCGAATGCATACCACTACCTTCATCTGCACCAGAAGCTAAAATAAACTTTGTCTCGGATGTACGTTCATTTGCCATGATAAATCCGATATTACTAGAATCACCATTTACAGAGGTTACACCTGTATAAATCCAGATATCTCCATCTTTTGCGATATATCCATAGTCTGTACGATAACTCTTATCACCATCTTCATTCTTAATTTCTACAGTTGTAGTCTGTCTACAATCAATTTGACCAAAAATACTATTCAAGAATCCACGGTGTAATTTAGCAAAGTCGTTATACTGATCTACGATAAGATTTCCTGGGTAAATAATATCTGCCCAACGAGGAACATCTTTCACATCAAGCTTTGTCATTGTGCCATCAATTGGATTAACTAAGATAGCACCTGTAATCTTTCTGCCACCAAATAGAGAAATACTATTTGTATAAGTAGAAGCGATATACCAATGAAGTGAACCCAATTTCTTGGACACTGTAATTTACAGACATGATAAGGCTTGATTCCTTGCCTGGCAAGGAGTCAGGCCTTTTAATTTTGTCTGTATTCTTTCTTCGTTGTAATAGTGTATGTATTCATTCATGGCACTTTCTAGCTCATCTAAGGTTTTGAATTCATATTCATGTCCATAGAACATCTCATTCTTCATCTTTCCAAAGAAGTTCTCCACCACACAGTTATCTAAGCAGTTTCCCTTGCGTGACATCGATTGAATGATTCCATGTTCAAGTAGAGTCTTATGGTATTGATTCATTTGATACTGCCATCCTTGATCAGAATGAAATATCAGTCCTTCTATATGTGGATGTTTCTGAAATGCGATAGTAAGCATATTAGAAATCTGTTCATAGTTTGGGGTCTTAGATATGTTCCAAGATACAATCTCTCTATTATGCATGTCGAGAATAGGTGATAGATACAGCTTACCTGCAGTGATATGGAACTCTGATACATCTGTTGTCCATTTCTCATTTACTGTGTTTGTTGAGAAGTTACGCTTGTAATATGTATTATGATTCTCTTCATCAATAACGACATCTAGTAAGTGATTCTCTACTGTACCATTCATATTGCCTTTGTATGATTTGTATTTAGCTTTAGGTGTATTTCCAAACAGACTCATCTTATGCATGAGTCTTTGTACTGTCTTATGATTGATTGTTGGATACAGCTTTCTGATTTCAAGATAAATGCGTCGATATCCATATCTTCCCTTATGGGTATAGTAAATAATGATGATATCATTCATTACGTCATCATATTTGAAATCATTGTCTTGTTTGTCTTTCCAATAATAGTAGTCAGAGCGGCTGATATGATAAGGCAAGTGTGCTGCCATTGATTGTTTGAATGATAAATCTAACAGGCACTTGTAGTTCTTGCCTTAGCTCCGATATCGCTCTAACTATTTCTTCTTTTCTCGTGCTTCTCTTTCCGTAACTAAGGCATCTAATTTTTTATGAATTCGTTCTTAATAATGCAAAAATAAAGATAACCAAAAATGTTGCTGGAAAAATTCACCAATATTGGTAAATACAGCTGACAAAGTATGGTTATTTTTTTCATAGGTATTCATATACTCAAATGAAAGGATTATGAATATCTATGAAATGCAAAAAAATCTGATAGGAGAATTGAGGATCATGAAAGACTTTGAGATCAAACCAAATTTTTCAGAATTACAAAGAGAATACCAAGTAGATCGTCACACGATCAAAAAAATACTATGAGCATAATGGTATCCCAGTAAGAAAGATAAAAATCCGTTTCAAAATGGGAGCCGTTTATGGATGAAATCAAACAGATACTTGAGAAGCCACATGTATCGTATCGTGCTTTATGGCAATATCTGGCACATGTGCATGGTGACGAGAATCTTCCTGGTGATTACGATTCGTTGAGAAATCATTTATGGAAAACCGGAATCAAAAACATGTCAAATCCAATTCACATGTGTTGATGAAACGCCGCCCGGAAAAACAGGCGCAGTTTGATTGGAAGGAAGATTTAAAAAAATACATCTAGTAAAACGGTCAGAGATCACATTCAATGTATTTTCAATGACTTTAGGTTATTCACAGGAACATGTATTTATATATTCAAGTCATAAAACAACAAGTGATCTGATTCGATGTTTTATTCAGGCAAACAGAAAAGTCGGCGGAATCTGCAAAGAATATTTAACAGATAACATGTCAGCCATCGTTTCCATCAAAGGAACCGGGAAGAAAATATATCCGCAGATAAATCAACTATTTCAAGATATCGGTGCAAAGCTAAATCTAGCTAAAGTACATACACCACAAACCAAGGGAAAAGATGAAAATGCGAATAAATTTGTCAAATGGATCTATGCATACGACTACCAGGTTAAAGACGAACTGGAACTGATCAATCTTATCGAAGAAGAGATCACATCAAGTGCGAACCGGCAAATCAATACAGGTACGGGATTACCTCCGGCAGCATTATTTGAAAAAGAAAAAGAATATCTGCTCCCCTTGCCAAATAGGATCTTATTAGAATCCTATTTGAAAGAACATGTCAGACAAACGGTGCCTGCAACACAGCTTGTCTATTACAAAGGGTGCAGATATTCAGTATCCAGCAGATACATCAATGAAACAGTAGATTTATATCCAATTGGCGAGGAACTATATATCTATCTGAATCAGAGACTGATCGCTAAACACACTATATCACAGCAGTATATCAATTATAAGCAAGCCGATTATGAAGAAGGATTGCGGCAAAGGGTTTCCGGCAAAACAGCGGACGATATCACTGAAATGGCAACAGAAAAATCTAAAGCGTCTATCACAATTAAGGAGTAAATAGCAAATGGCAGATCTGACAAATTACAATAAGCTCATCAACAATTTAGATGAGTTAAGAATGTTTCAGATGAAAGATACCGTGGCAAATTATATTCAAATGGTCTCGGCAGGAGATAAAAATTTCACGGATGCATTATATGAATTGACCGAAAAAGAAAAAGCTTACAGAAAAGAAGTGGCAATGAATGCTTGTGTAAAAACAGCAGGATTCCCGTTTATCAGAAGGCTAAATGACTATGACTTCTCCTTTCAACCCTCACTAAATAAAAGCCGAGGTGGAAGATCTATTGTCATTGAGTTTTATACCAAACTACGAAAATATACTTTTCATAGGCTCTCCCGGAGTTGGGAAAACACATTTAGCAACAGCAATTGGGATAGAAGCAGCACTGCATCGATACTCAGTACACTTCATGACATGTCAGCAAATGATCAACCAATTGAAGACAGCAGAAAATGAAAACAGATTAGAAAAACTACTAAAACAGTTTTCCAGGTACAAGGTTCTGATCATTGATGAAGTTGGTTATTTAAATCTGAGACAAACGATCCGCAAATTTATTTTTTCAACTCATTTCCATGCGATATGAAAAAAAGAGCACGTTCATCACAACAAATAAGCCATTATCCCAATGGGCAGAAATATTCACAGATCCTGTTATTACAAACGCAATATTGGATAGATTATTACACCATTCGAAAATCTTCAATATCATCAGATACTTCTTACAGGACAAAAGATATACTCGAAGAAATAACCGGTGACGGATCATCAACATAATTGGTGAATTTTAAATTTGCATTTTTGGTTACTATTTGATTGACATTATTAGTTCTCTATTAATAGCCTCAAGTTCTGCTCGCGTAGGAACTTGTTTTCTTTCTCTAACTCCTCGATTGTTTTCTTCTTTGGCATGTCGTCCTCGCTTCCTTACAACGACATTATATCCATTTTCTTTGTATTCTTTAATCCATCTAAGCAGAAGACTGTCGGTAGATAATCCTAAATCTATTGATACGCTCGTTATTGACTCATGAAGTATGAGATACTCTATAGATGGCTGCTTCTTTAAATTCAGCAGAGTAATCATGATGAATATGGCGTAGAATATCAATTCCATGTCTATCAACTAGCCTCACAATATATACAATTTTAGATTGTGTTATATTCCATTTAAAAATGGAGTTGTGAAAGTGTAAATCACGTTTACGTTCCTTATAGATCTGGACTTTTGTCTTCAAATGTAAATTTCATAATAAAAAGCGAACCTCTAAGTTGTTGTCCAACTTTTGGGGTTCACTTCAATTCACTCCTTTTTATATTTATTCAGTGTGTTAAATTGCGTTCTT